>JACCEE011282790.1_pt1 | contig 51581 bp, 54 predicted proteins | sample 7449931 | NCBI WGS metagenome assembly JACCEE01 (sample SAMN15323457, study PRJNA562643) | freshwater metagenome | isolation source: river surface water | place: USA:Blue River Watershed | collected 2017-08-19 | reverse complement strand
TTAACCTCAATTTTAGCTTCAACAGGTTTTAATTCCGGTTGTTGAATCTCATTCAGCTTAACTTCCGCCGGAACTTTTATTTCTACCGGCTTAGTTTCGGGTAATTTGACCACTTCCGGCAAAACCACCACCGGCGCAGGTTTACTTAATTCCACAGAATTATGGTTAATATTTGGTGCTAAATTGTTAGCTGTTGATTCAGGTAGCGGATTCGGTTTAGCAGCATCGGATTCCGTATTTGAAGCAGATGAACTATTTTCGGGTTCAGCCTCAACAACTTCTACCCACCGACGTTTTTGACGATGCCATTGATAGCGTCTATGTCGTGAACGGTGATGTGAACGAGTGATTTTCTTGACAACTGGAATTTGTTTTGGACGAGATTTAACTTCAACTTTGTCATGCGTTTCGGTTTTATTGTGATTATGCTCTTCCTCTTTTTTAGGCTCTACCGAATGTTTATGATGTTGCTCTTTGGAATCTGAAGAATCTTTTTTAGTTTCTTTAATATCTTTAATTTCTTTTTTATGAGAATGATGCTCAGATTTTTCAGTTTTATTGTGTTCGTGAGTAGCGGAAGATTCTGAATGTTTATGCGAACTTTTAGCGGATGATTGATCAGACTTAGTATGATCTTTTTGATTTTTATGCTCAGTTTTTTTAGCACTATGCTCAGAACTTTTAGGCGAACTGTGATGAGATTCAGCATGGTGCGTTTTACTGTGCTGATGTGAGGATTCCGACTCAGCATAAACCATTGCATTACAAGATAAACCACCGATTATAGCCAGTGTATATTTCAAAATATTATCAATTTTCATTGGAATGGATACCTAAATTTAAATCATAATTAAGACAAGCCAATTTTATTGCATTGGGAACAAACATTTAATTTTTGGATTTATTGGAATTATCGGACTTATCATCATGAGGCTTGTCGGTAGTTGGATGATGATTGTCGTCACGCGCCTGAGCATGATCAGGAGCATGTGAGTGCGATTGAGCATTTTTCGTAGCGGGCGCAGTAGCTGGTGTAGCGGGCGGCTCTTCAGATAATATTCGTTTCTTAACAACACCATTAATCGCTTTGATTTTGGATTGATACGGTTCGTCTGAAGTCACAATCGTACTGATTTCAGTTTTAAAGGCTTCAACGGCATCCAATAAGGCTTTAGTTTCTTTGGGCATAGCCAGCGTTAGCAACATCACCAATGGCACCGCTAAAAAATAAATATTTTTTAAGGTAGTTATGACCAATTCTTTCAAATCTTGAATCGCATTCATGCGATCATTAAAACGATTTAATTTTTCGCGTTTTTTAGCTTTTTCTTCAGTCTCTTCCGAGTTTTGCGTCGTAGTTTCCGCTGCGGCTGGAGGTTTATGAGTATGAGTCTCCAAATCATTCAATTGACGCGCAACTTGTTGTAATTGCGCTTCAAATTGGTTCAAAGTAGTCGCTATGGTTAATAATTGGGCATCAAATTGTTTTAGCGTTTGCGCCAAGCTAGCACTGGCGGTTGTCGAAGCAGAATCTTTAACCACTGTTGAGTTTACTGTGGTTTGAGGCGAAAGTATTGTTGCTAATAAGGGATCAGTATCCTGTGTAACCTCGCCCGTTTGAGTCTTTTTTAAATTCATAATCTCACGCTAAAAGAAGGAAGTGCGCTAACAATAAACATTTTTCATTTCATTTGGCTGGAGAAACTGGATTTGCTGTCGATTGAGTGACGGCTAAATCGACTGCCGCTTGGATTTTACTGGCTAATTCGGGAGCATTCGTTTTCACAGCTTCCGCTATTTGTTTAGCTTGCGCAGGACGACGAGTCACAATCTGTCCAGCAATTTCTGCTGCTGAAGCAGATTCGCGTTTGCTTAATTCAGTCGCCACCGCAACCACTTGATTATCAGGTAAATATGAAGTCAATGCGATCAAAGTTTGTACTGGTGAACGAGTGGTTTGTGGTGTTTCGGAGTTATTATTCTCAGCCGATGAAGTTTGCTGATCCAGTATTTGATCGTTTTTTACTAGCGTTTCAATTTCACTGACTGGATTTGGCGTTTCAATGGCGGAATCCACAACCGGATTAAGTCGCGCATCTGTGGACTGAGCAAACTGGTTCACAGCGGGATTATTTTGTTTAGGTGCAGACTGCGAAGACTGAGTAACGGCTATCTGATTATTCGCTTTAGTGGTGGAGGCGGTTTTATTATCCGTTTTAACGTTGGTTGTCGATTTAGCAGCAACTTGAGATTTATCCTTAACATTAGCAGTGGCTTTATCTACACGTTGCGCTACCACTTTATTGACTTGAGACTTACTCACAGCCTGCGATTTGTTGGCAGAAGCCTGAGCAGTTTTCGTTAATTTTGTTCGACTCATCGAAGCTGTCTGTTGTCTAGCCCTTGTCATAGCCAATTGATCCAACTCGGTATGAGTTATTTTTTCATGTAAACCATCATCACCGGCAAGTTGTTTTTGTACTTCTTGACAACTCACATTGCCACTTGCATCGGCGGCACAAGTTACTCGACTTTCTTCCTCTGCTTCCGCTACTTTTTGATCTAAATTGACTATTGTATCCGTCATTACCTCATTCAGTCCTGATAAAATTTCGGAATAACTTGCGCCAGAATCTAACACTGTAGCCGCCTGTGACTCAACGTGTTCGATGACCGTTAGGGCGGTACGAAACACCGCCGGATTAACCACCGCCGCCGTCACTGTGAGTGGCGCAGTCACCAAATAAGCGGTTTTCGCACTAGAAAAAAACAAACTTTTCAGTTTGAAAAAAGCCTCTTTTAACCTTTTAAGTTTTTCAGTGATATGGTTAAATCGCTTAACCAATTTTTTGAATCGAGTCGGTTTCGGTGCTGCTTCTGCGGAAACAGGAATTGCCGTTAAACTGCTAATGCCTAATCGTTGACAATATTGTTCGCTAGACTCAATTTGTTGTTCACAATGCGCTAATTGCTCAGTAATTTGTTGAATTTTATGTGAAAAATTTTCAAGCGTAACTTGTAATGTTTCATCATCAATGTCTTGAATTAATGAGTTCATAATAATTGCATTAATACCACAAAAACTTAATATTCCGGCATCTGAGGATCACAGTATTTAGCCCAAGCTGCAATGCCGCCGCTTAAGTTAATCACATGCAAAAACCCTTGTGAATCTAAAAAGTTAGCGGCTTGCTGACTGCGCATTCCGTGATGACAAATCACCACTATCTCTTGCTCAGGATTGAGTTCATGAACACGCTGCGGCAACGTCCTTAAAGGGACGGATAAACTGCCTGGCAGATGAACATAATTAAATTCATGCGGTTCTCTGACATCCAATAATATCGGTAAAGGATGAGTTTGTAAGCGTTGTTGCAACGCTGTTGGGCTAATCGAAGAATATGACATTAGGCACTCATTTGAATATAACGGTTTATTCGATAAACGGCTTCGCGCAGTCGTTCAATGGAAGTGGTGTAGGCAAAACGCACTCTAAGATGAGCCTGTGCGCCGCCAAAATCTTTACCCGGGGTAATTGCGACTCCAGTTGATTCCAACAATTGTTGACTCCAATTAAAACTATCATTGGTAAATTTAGCACAGTTAGCGTAAATATAAAACGCACCTTCGGGCTTTTTATCTAAATTAAAGCCTAAATCAGCTAGGGCTTGATATAAAAAATCCCGTCGTTGACGAAATTGTTCACGTCGTTGTATCAATTCATCGATCGTTGCTGGATCAAATGCGGCTAAAGCGGCATATTGTGCCGGTGTAGAACTGGCTATCCACAAATTTTGGGCTAATTTTTCTACTGCTTCAATCAAAACTGGCGGCACAATCAACCATCCAAGTCTCCAGCCAGTCATGCCAAAATATTTAGAAAAACTATTGATCACCAAGGCTTGATCGCTAAAATTTAAAGCACTCACTGTAGGTTGTTGATATTCCAAACCGTGATAAATTTCATCCGATAAAAAATACCCACCTAAACGCTCAGTTTGAGCAATGAGTTCCTTAAGAATCATCGGCTCAATTACCGTCCCTGTAGGATTTGCCGGCGACGCACACCATACACCACGAGTGTGAGGCTGCCAATATTGAGTAATTAATTCAGCGGTGAGATGATAATTCGTTGCTGTTCCTACAGGAATTCGTCCAGCTTCCGCCGCAAGTAATTGTAAAAAATGCGGATTACAGGGATAACCAGGGCTAGGCATTAATAATTGTTCATCCGGATTAATCGTTGCGGCTAAAGCCAAAAGTAATGCTCCCGATGCACCAGGGGTCACAAAAATCCGTTGTTGATCAATGGTTAATCGATAGTATTGTTGATAATATTCAGCAATCCGTTGACGTAATTCAGGCAATCCAGCAGCGGGAGTATAACGAACATAATGCGTTTGTAAAAATTGTATGCCCGCATTCACAATCGGTGCGGGCGTAGGGAAATCAGGCTCGCCAATCTCCAGATGAATAACCTCTCGACCTTGCTGTTGTAGTTGTTGCGCGCGTTGTAATAAACTCATTACATAAAAGGGAGCAATCGCCTGCATTCGCCGCGCTAAAATCAATGACATGAATTTATACTCAAAAATCTATTTTACCGATTGATGATGATAACAATTTTTCTTGCTAAGTGCTGACTATTCTGCTAAAAATGCGCGGTTTTTTCACCATGTTTAGGAGTGAGTCTATGGCTCAATTCAAAATTGACGGTTCACCGTTTAGTTTTACCCCATACGCTGAAGTTCCCGATGAAGAGTACATGAATGAAGCGCAAAAACAACATTTTGCCGATATTTTAACCCATTGGAAAGCGGAATTAAGAGCTGAAGTTGATCGCACTGTGCATCATATGCAAGATGACGCGGCTAATTTTCCAGACCCTACTGATCGCGCTACGCAAGAATCGGAATTCAGTTTAGAGCTAAGAACTCGTGATCGGGAACGTAAATTGATCAAAAAAATCGATGAGGCTTTAAATAGTATTAGCAGTGGGGATTATGGCTACTGTGAAACTTGTGGTATCGAAATTGGGATTCGCCGTTTAGAAGCTCGTCCTACTGCAACTCTTTGTATTGATTGTAAAACATTAGAGGAAATCCGCGAAAAACAAATGAGTTAATATTCTCTACCTTGTGTTGATCAAATGGTTTATCGTGGTCGATTTGCACCCACTCCTAGCGGAGCATTGCATTTAGGTTCTATGTTGACAGCGTTAGCCAGTTTTTTACAAGCCAAAGCACAGCAAGGTCAATGGTTATTGCGAATCGATGACTTAGATACAGCACGAGTGATGCCCGGGGCAATTGACCGTATTTTACGCACCCTTAGTGCTTTTGGTTTGGAATCTGATGAAAAAGTCTATTATCAAAGTCAACATCGAGCGGATTATGTCGATTATCTACAGCAATTAATCAATCAACAAGCCGCTTATCGTTGTGATTGTAGTCGTAAATTTCTAAGCCAATTCCCAAATGCGATTTATCCGAAATTTTGTTTAACTAAATCTAGCCTTTCTGAGCCATTTGCCTGGCGTTTAAAAGTGCCTGAAATTGCAATCACGATTAATGATCAACTTCAGGGGATTTATACTGAAAATTTAGCGCAACAAATCGGCGATTTAATTATTCAACGGCGTGATCAAATTACCGCTTATAATTTAGCCGTAGTAATTGATGATTATCAACAAGGAATTAGCGAAATTGTGCGCGGGGCAGATTTACTTTCTTGTACGGGCATTCAAATTTATTTACAACATTTATTGAAATTGACTACCGTCAATTATGCCCATTTGCCGATATTAGTCGATTTACAACATCAAAAATTAAGTAAACAAAGTTGCGCTCCAGCCGTGAATTGTCAATCGCCTCAGCAAGTTTTGTATTTGTTATTGCAATTACTCAAACAACAACCGCCTAATGAATTATTATTTCTCTCTGTTGCAGAAATATTAACTTGGGCAATTGATCATTGGCAAATTCATCGATTGCGTTCTATTTCTCAACTTTTTATTGATCCTAATTAATGGTATTACCGCTTTCATTTATTAATTTGATTCAGTTATTAGCAGATGGAAATGCTTATAATGAACAGCAAATCATTGCACAATTATCGTTAGATTCATTATCGATTCAACAACATTTAGCTTTATTATCTGATTATGGTTTAATTTATCAAGGCGATGCAATTCAAGGTTATCAATTAATACAACCGTTAGAATTATTAACGCGGCAAAAGATATTGCAACATTTAGAACCTTCTGTCAAAGATAAAATTTTTGCTTTAGAAATTTATCCACAAATTGATTCTACTAATCGATATTTATTGCAGCATTCGCAATCTCTGCCTTTATCACACGCGCATATTTGTATCGCGGAATCACAAACTGCGGGTCGGGGTCGCCAAGGACGATCATGGATTTCACCTTTTGCAGCCAATATTTATTTATCCATTCGATGGCAATTTCCTTATTCTGCGGCACAATTAACTGGATTGAGTTTAGTCATAGGAATGGTCGTGATTCAGGAATTACACAGATTAGGTATTCCAGAATTAAAATTAAAATGGCCTAATGACATTTATGCACAGCAAAAAAAATTAGCTGGTATTTTAATTGAATTATCTACCGATCGTGCAGAATATTGTACTGCTGTGATTGGATTAGGTTTAAATGTTGGTATGCCAAAAAGTTACGCGCAGCAAATTGATCAATTATGGATAGATTTACGACAATTGTTGCCGAATAAAAATTATTCACGCAATGATTTAATTGCGAGTCTATTAAATCAATTATTACCCTTATTATTCACTTTTAAGCCGAATTTATTAAAAAATTATTTATCTGAATGGTCACAATATGATTTATTAGCGAATCAAAAAGTGAATTTAGTGTATGGTAATCAAATATTAAGCGGATATGCTAAAGGCATTAATTCACAAGGCTTATTATTGATTGAATTGGATAACGGAATTACTAAAGCATTTGCTGTTGGTGAAGTTCAATTAAAAAAATCATGATGAAAATATTAATCGATATTGGGAATAGTTATTTAAAATGGGTGATTTATCAAAATGATGCTTTCACAGAAACAGTTGTGTTAAATTACCGAGAAACAAATTGGCAATATCAATTACACAAAGATTGGATAAATTTAACTAAACCTGAAGCAGTTGTGATTGCAAATGTGGCTGGAATAAAAATATTAACTCAATTACAATTAATTATCCAAAAATTATGGGGAATAATATTAATTATTATCCCACAAAGTTGTAGGCAATATCGCAATTTAATTAATGGTTATATTTGTGCTGAGACTTTGGGAATTGATCGCTGGATTAATTTAATAGCGGCGGAAAGTCATTATGCTAAACAAAATATATGGATGGTCGATGCGGGTACAGCAATTACTATCGATTTATTAGATTATCAAGGTCAACATCAAGGGGGATTAATTGCCCCTGGATTAAAAATGATGCAAGCCGCATTAATTCAAAATACTGCTCAATTAATAACGAGTCAAAATACAAATCAATTTGGATTAAGTTATCAAACAGATACGGCGATTTTTAATGGATGTTTAGCGGCAATTATCGGTTTAATTATACAAACGATTCGGTTACGATCGGAAGTCAAAACAATGATTTTAACCGGAGGAGATTGTGACATTTTATATTCAATTTTATCTCAACAGTATTTAGCGGTCAATATTATTCAAGAACCGCAATTTATTTTTAAAGGCTTGGCTCTGATTAGTGAATCATAATGAAAATTGTGTTTTTGATAGCTATATTGGCGAATCTGATTTTTTTTCTGCTCAATTATCCAAATTATGTAGCAGTTGCGCATCATCATTCACATTCAGCTTTATCTTCTACCACTCAATTTTCACAGATTCAATTATTGTCAGAAATTAATACAGATTCCTTAAATCAATCCCAATTAACTGCGATTATTTCACAGCCTTTTAATTTGCAATTAACCTCAAACTCTTTATCAAGCCTTTTTAATACGATTGAAAATAATCACTTAAAATGGTTTAGTTTATATCCCCATTTATATTCCTATACTATAAATCATCAATTGAGCATCAATGCCCAAAATAAATCGGCTAAAATAGTTCCTTTAACTTCAACTAATAATCGACTTGTTTATTGTTATCAGTTAAAATCTTTTGCTGATAAAAAAATTTTACAACGTTGGTTAATTAAACATAGTATTTCGATAATACGAGCTAAACAATATCCAGCTATTATTGAAGATTACATGGTTTATCAACCAGCAATCAATCGTCTGCAAGCCAAAATACAATTGGCTCAATTAAAACAACAATTATTCACTCAAGCTTTTATTTATCACGATAAAAAGAGTTATGGAATTTCACTAGGTATTTTTAAACGCCAAGCTGGGGCAATTCAAACGCAACGTCAATTACAATTGAAAGATATTTCAACGGTAATTAAACCGCGTGGCATTACTGAAGCGAAAATGAAAGTGGAATTTAATAGTTACTATTCTTTTTCTCAATTACGCCAAAGTTTAAATCATTTACCTTCTGAAAAACCCTCATTGTTACACGCTTGTCAATCGAAGCGATATTTATTATCTGATTTTTAGATAAAATTCTCTAAATATATCGTTTTTATTTAGAGTAAATTTTGGTTAATCTATCACTAATCCTGAATACCTTGTGATGTATTCTTACTTTTTGAGATAATTGAGATGAACCAAAAATTAAAAATTGCTTTATTTTTCAGCATGTTATGTATTTCCCACCTAGCTGTTGCCGAAGGTCGCAGTCTTCTGAATGTTTCGTACGATCCCACTCGTGAATTATATGAAGATTATAATCAAGCTTTCAGCAAATATTGGCATGACAAAACCGGCGAACCCATTGATATTCAACAATCTCATGGTGGTGCGGGCAAACAAGCGCGTGCTGTTATTGATGGTTTGGAAGCGGATGTATTGACGCTAGCGTTATCGTATGACATCGACAAAATCGCTGAAAAAGGCAAAAGTCTGAGTAAAGATTGGCAAAAAAAATTGCCACATAATAGCGCGCCTTTTAATTCAACTATTGTGTTTTTAGTACGAAAAGGCAATCCAAAAGCAATTAAAGATTGGAGTGATTTAATTAAATCGGGTATTTCGGTAATTACGCCTAATCCTAAAACTTCTGGCGGGGCGCGATATAATTATTTAGCGGCTTGGGCATTTGCAGAAAAGAAATTTGGTAATCCGGAATTAGCTAAAGATTTTATTAAAAAATTATATAAAAATGTTCCGATTTTAGATTCCGGCGCACGCGGCGCAACAACCACTTTTGTACAACGTGGAATTGGTGATGTTTTATTAGCTTGGGAAAATGAAGCCTTTTTAGCTTTAAATGAACAAAATAATCAGCAATTTGAAATTGTGGTTCCGCCTTCGAGTATTTTGGCTGAAACGCCAGTCGCAATAGTAGATAAATTTGTTGATAAACATGGAACGCGCGATGTTGCTGAAGCGTATTTGAATTATTTATATTCACCTATTGGACAAAAAATTGGCGCGAAACATTATTATCGCCCCGTTTCTCCCGAATATGCTGATCCTAAAGATTTAGCAAGATTTCCTAAATTAGAAAGAGTGACTGTAGATCAGGCTTTTGGTGGATGGGCAAAAGCTCAAAAAACGCATTTTGATGATGGCGGAATTTTTGATCAGATTTATGGTCATTAATTAGTGAATTAAATCATGAGACAAAGTCAAATTATGCCTGGTTTTAAATTAACGCTAGGCTTTACCGTGCTTTATTTAACTTTAGTCGTTTTAATTCCTCTTAGCACTTTAGTTTTTAACAGTTTTCAATTAAGTTTTTCCGATTATTGGGCAGTGATTAGTCATGAACGAATTATCGCTTCATTTCGTGTGAGTTTTACCACTGCATTTGCTGCCTCAATCATCGCTAGTTTTTTTGGTTTTATGATTGCATGGGTATTTATTCGCTATCAATTTTACGGTAAACGTTTATTAGATGCGTTGATTGATTTACCTTTTGCATTACCCACTGCGGTTGCCGGAATTGTATTAGCAACAATCTATCAACCTAGTGGATTTATTGGACAATTATTGCAAAATTGTCTGAATATACAAGTTGCTTATAAACCTTTGGGAATTGTGATCGCATTAATTTTTATTGGACTGCCTTTTGTAGTTAGAACCTTAGAACCGGTATTAAAAGAATTCGATACTAGTATGGAAGAAGCAGCGGCAAGTTTAGGTGCAACTCGATGGCAAATTTTTAGAAAAATTATTTTTCCCAATATATTTCCAGCAATTTTAACCGGATTTGCTTTAGCATTTGCTAGAGGAATTGGCGAATATGGCTCAGTCATTTTTATTGCAGGAAATTTACCTTACGTTTCGGAAATTGTACCGCTGTTAATTATTACCAAATTAGAACAATATGATTATGCAGGCGCAACTGCAATTGCGCTTAGTTTATTAGTCATTTCATTTTTATTATTATTATTGATTAATTTATTGCAATTTTGGGCGCGAAAACGATCTGGACAATTGTAGGAATATATGAGCATTTCACCCTTATCAATCAATATGATAGAACCTTATCAAACTCGTCAACGGGTATTACATGAACCTAAGTGGATAAAAATTGGATTAATCAGTATTGCGATTGGATTTATTTTTTTATTTTTATGTTTACCCTTGGTAATTATTGCTAAAGAAGCTTTTGCTAAAGGATGGAATGCTTATCAAATAGCTTTAATCCAACCAGAAGCTTTATCAGCAATTCGCTTAACATTATTAACCTCATTAGCTACCGTACCGTTAAATACTTTTTTTGGAATAATGGCAGCTTGGGCAATTACTCGTTTTGAATTTAAAGGTAAAAGTTTATTAATTACGTTAATTGATTTACCCTTTTCAGTCTCTCCAGTAGTATCGGGTTTAATTTTTGTATTATTATTCGGAGCGCAAGGCTGGTTAGGCGATTGGTTAGCTGAAAATGATATTAAAATTATTTTTGCCATTCCGGGAATTATTTTAGCGACTTTATTCATCACTTTTCCCTTTGTAGCGCGAGAGTTAATTCCTTTAATGTTAGAAATGGGTAGCGAAGAAGAGGAAGCTGCATTATCATTAGGCGCGAGTGGATGGCGTACTTTTTTTTGGGTAACATTACCGAATATTAAATGGGCATTATTGTATGGTGTTTTATTATGTAATGCTCGCGCAATGGGAGAATTTGGCGCAGTTTCAGTGGTTTCTGGACACATTCGCGGCTTAACCAATACTCTGCCATTACATGTTGAAGTTTGTTATAACGAATATGACTTTATTGGTGCTTTTGCGAGTGCTTCTATTTTAGCCAGTTTAGCCTTAATTACGCTAATTTTAAAAACCGCTTTAGAATGGAAATTAGCACGTCATTCCTAAATCAATCATGAGTATTTAAGATGAGTATTTTATTAACTGATATTAGTAAACGTTTTGGAAAATTTTCTGCATTAAATCATATTGATTTAGAAATTCCTGAAGGAGAATTAGTCGCTTTATTAGGTCCTTCAGGCTGTGGTAAAACCACTTTATTACGCATTATTGCCGGTTTAGAAACTGCCGATAGCGGACAAATTTTATTAAATGGCATTAATGTTACACAACAACATGTAAGTCGTCGTGGAATCGGATTTGTTTTTCAACATTATGCGTTATTTCGCCATATGACTGTATTCGATAATATTGCTTTTGGATTGCGTGTTAAAGCCAAAAATTATCGTCCCAGCGAAACCATGATTCGGGAAAAAGTTTTATCGTTATTAACCTTAGTTCAATTAGATTGGTTACAAGATCGTTTTCCAGATCAATTATCTGGTGGACAGCGACAACGCATTGCATTAGCTCGCGCATTAGCGGTAGAACCTTCGGTTTTATTATTAGATGAACCCTTTGGTGCATTAGATGCCAGCGTGCGAAAAGATTTACGATTATGGCTGCGAAATTTACATCATGAATTAAATGTCACTAGCATTTTTGTGACTCACGATCAGGAAGAAGCAATGGAGGTAGCGAGTCGTGTGGTGGTGTTAAATCATGGTCGAATTGAGCAACAAGGAATGCCTAGTGATATTTATGATCATCCAGCAAATGCTTTTGTATCGCAATTTATTGGTCAAACGAATATTTTTACCGCTGAATTACAAGATAATGATTGGTTATCTGCTTTTGATTTAACCGTGCAAAATGGCAAAATAGCTCATGTTCGCCCTCACGATATTATGATTGAAAAAGCCAATATTACGACAAATACTCAAGCTGTTTTAAAAGATTGGCAACATTTAGGCGCGTTAATGCGTTTAGAATTGGTAAAAACATTAGCAAATGGACAAACCGCTGGTTTATTTGCCGAAATGCCGAATGAACAATTTAAGGCTTTACAATTAAATCGAGGGGATATTGTATCCGTACGAATTCGTAAAGCTCATTGGTTTCATTAATTATGTTATTTCGCAGAAAATGAGCTTTTTATTGCATAATCTTAGCTAAAATTAATTAACCTCTTTAGGTTTTGGCTCTATATGGATTTCAAGGTCTTCTGATAAACTGAACTAATGAAAAGCTCAATCATATCAATTAAACACTTAATCAGTGAAGACCAATGTTACGAAACGGTTCGACAGTTGCGTTGGTCGGAGAAAGTACTGCCCACACTGCAACAGCGACCACATTTTTGAGTTTGTTTACAACGTAAAAAAACGCGGTAAACATCTACTTTCCTCGCTTTTGGAAACTTTGGTTGGTAAGACCTTGAAATCCATATAGAGCCAATTTTTTTTGGAAAGAAAATTCACTATCAAATAAATCTGTTTAAGAACTGCAAGATAACATCGAACAATCTGCCCGATATTTTGCCCATTCTGGACGTTTTTGTGCAAAATGATGATGCGCTAATTGTTCATCATATGGATGTTGTAAGACGGAATATAATTGTTGAATTCCACTAAAATCGCCTTTTTCCGCTTGTTCAATAACTTGTTGGGCTAAATAATTGCGTAAAATATATTTAGGATTGGTAGCATTCATTTGTAAACGACGTAAATCATCATGAATAGCTTGTTGTTGAAGGCGTTGTAAATAATTACGCAACCAATTCGCAATTCGTTGTTGATAACCTAATTGTAATTGTTGCGGCGAATAATACGCTTCTAATAAAGGCGCGATTAATTGTTCATCAGTGGCATTGATTAAAGTTTCGGAATTAAGTGTAGCTAATAACCGAAAAAATACCGTCATATCAGTTTCGACGGCGGCTAAAATTTGTTCAAGTTCACGATGTAAATATTCATCTTCAGCTTGATAGTGTTGTAATCCCAATTTCGCGGTCAACATTTGTTGATAACCGGATTGAAAAGTTTGGAGATATAAAATTAATCCTTGTTCTAAAACGGAAACCTCTTGAATTAACGGATATAACGCTTGTGCTAATTGTTGTAAATTCCATAAACCAATTTGTGGTTGACGAGCAAAAGCGTAGCGTTTTTGTCCCGCATCAGTCGTATTCGGTGTCCATAGCGGTTGATAATCTTCTAACCAACCAAAGGGTCCATAATCCAAGCTTAACCCTAAAATGGATAAATTGTCGGTATTCATTACCCCATGAACAAATCCCACTCGTTGCCATTGCACGATCAGTTCTGCGGTTGTTCGACAAATTTGATAAAACCATTCTCGATAAGTAGAATTGCTAGGTTCGCCCAAGTGTGGAAAATCGTGACGAATAGTAAAATCAACCAATTGACGTAAAGCAGAGATGTCTTTGCGAGCGGAAAATAATTCAAAATGTCCAAAACGCAAAAAAGACGGTGCTACTCTACAAACCACTGCTCCCCATTCTGCTTGTGGATGACCATCATAAAATCGATCACGGATAACGGTATCGCCAGTTAAAATCAAGCTTAAAGCCCGAGTCGTAGGAATGCCTAAATGAAACATGGCTTCGCTGGCTAAAAATTCACGGATCGACGATCGTAATACCGCTAATCCATCAGCATGACGTGAATAAGGCGTATGACCTGCGCCTTTCAATTGTAACGTCCAATATTCACCGGCTTGATTACGAATTTCGCCTAAATGAATCACTCGTCCGTCGCCTAGTTGTCCTGCCCAAACGCCAAATTGATGTCCGCCGTACACCTGCGCATATGGCTTCATAGTCGACAAAAGTTGATAACCGCTGAATACTTCAGTAAAAGTGGGTGATTTTACGATTTCTTCATCGCAATCTAGCAATTGTAAAACTTCAGGACTATAAGCAATTAATTGCGGTGCTGAAGGTTTACGCGGCTGCACCCAAGAATAATAACCCTGTAAAACATAACGACTGAAATTAGCGACATTCGGATCAGCGGCTAATTTCTGAGTAAAGCGTGATTCCCAAGTTAAATCAATTAATTGCTTAACCATGAACATTAACTGGTGCGTAATGCTGACCATTAAAACGGTACAAAGCATTTTTTATCGGCGATAGATTGCCGTGTTGATCAATCCATGTTCCACGATAATTGATTTTAAGATCAGGATATTGCAGACTATCTGTTGATTTTACTAGGGTAATTTGCCCGCGATATTCCCAACACGAACCAAGCAACGTAGTTTGTGCTGAAGTTTGATCTTCACAACTGCCTTGATTGTCAGCAGCGATAATAATGCTGCCTAAATCCTGCCATTGTTGTTGCGAATAACTCAATAAGGTGACTACGGTTTGATTATACCCTTGAGAATCATAATGATTTTCTACTAAAAATACCGTATTTTGAGGTGATAAAGCTAATATTGGGGTTTGTTTAATCTCAGGAAGTTCGCCCCAACTGCCCATTTCGGCAATGTTTAATTTTTTAGCATCTAATACCCATTGATTGGCCACTTTTTTATAAACAACCGCTGACAACATCATGGTATCGGCATGACTGTTATAAATTTCCTGTGTTTCCAAATCGACAGTGGGCATTTTGATAAAAAATACATAAAACTGCTGCTGTTGTTGAGTAAACATTTGGCTAAACCACAAACTAGCCGCCGCGTCACTGTCAAATTTATTGGCTGAAGGTTTACCAAATAATTCGGTGATAACCTGGGCAACCGTTGGCGGAGGGATAACGGCTGAAGTTTTCGGATTAGGTTTGGTAAAGCTAGGCAGATGAGTCAACCCGTAATTCAAAATAATTAATCCGGTGGCTAAACCCAAAGCGGACAACATCATCAATTGGGTTCGGGTTAAAGTGCGCATAGTCAACAATGATCAGAAGGAAAAATAGGTAAATGTCGAGTTTCAAAAGCAAATTTAGTGATTAATCCCCAAGCCATTAACCAAGCACAACCGCCAATTGGGGTAATCATGCCTAGCCATTGTAAATGAAACAAGGTTAAAAAATATAAACTGCCCGAAAATAAAATAATTCCGCCGCACATTAACCAGCCAGCCCAGTGTAATGCTTTGTTTTGATAAGCAAATTCGATTAATATTGCAATCAGAGCTAAGGCTAAACTATGCCACATTTGATACATCACTGCTGTTTTATAAATCGCCAATTGATCGACAGATAACCACTGTTTTAATCCGTGCGCACCAAATGCCCCTAATGCAACAGTGGTTAAGGCTGAGAATGAAGCTATAGCTAAAAACGGAGTACGCATGATGGTTATTCCTCTAGTAATCGCGGCATTAATTGCACTAAGTTACACGGACGAGTGCGATGATCCAATTGATCTTTAATTAGCAAATCCCATGCCGTTTGACAAGCATGGGTCGATCCCGGAAGCACAAAAAGATAAGTACCATTCGCAACGCCGGCAATCGCTCGAGATTGAATCGTTGAAGTACGAATAGTTTGATAGGATAACATCCGAAACAATTCACCAAAACCGTCCAAAGTTTTGTCTAATAAAGGTTGTATTGCTTCTGGAGTTCCATCACGACCGGTTACGCCGGTACCGCCGGTAGTGATAATCACTTGAATAGTTGCATCAGCAATCCATGCTGAAATTATGGCTCGAATTTGATAAATGTTATCTGCAACAATTTGTTGTGCAGAGACTTGATGACCGGCTTGCTGAACGCATTGACTTAAAACTGCTCCTGAACGATCGTCCGCTTGGGTGCGGGTATCAGAAACGGTTAATAAGGCAATCGATAGAGATATAAATTCAGTGGACATAAACCTTGCTGTTTAATCGGGAATGAAAAAAACCTAGCGATTCTAAAGATTCATCACTAATTGTCAACTGAAATTGATAAGCTTTTTCAGACTGAATTTTAAGTGTTTATATTTTCAATCAAAAAAAATTATGTTATTTTAATAAAATGTTCAGCCCACTTCGGAAGATTGCGCCACATTACATGAAATCCTGAAGAAAAAGAACCTAACTTAAAATCATATTCTGTGCATAATAAAGATAAGCGTTTATGAGAAAACAAACTAATATGACCATTTCGTGGAGAAGCATACCACCATGTTAAACGTTTTTGAAATTTAATTTCATTATCAGATAACAATGTGCTAAAAAGTATTATCCCATCATTCGTTAATAATACAGATAAATCTCGCATCAATTGTTTAACGTTAGGTATGTGTTCAAATACTTCAAATGCGGTGATTAAATTAAATTGACCCAGTTCAGATATTTTCACTGACTTATTTACAAAAGGATCGTATGAATTTGAATTCCAATTAGCCTGTTTCAATAAATGGCTTAATGAACCTTACCGCCCCCGTAATCAAGATGTTTAATATTATTAGTTTGCGAATTTAATAAAGTCATAACTAATTGTGAATTATTATAAGGTCGCTTATAACGATAATCAGGATCAACCTTAATATAATCCGAATTATAGATTTTTTGTTCAAATTCTTCAATTTTCCAACAATATATTTCCGGAGCGAAACAAAAATTACATTGCGAACATAAAAAATAATAAATAGGTATTCCTGAAAGCGGTAAATAAAATCCCCATACCTCTCCACACGATTTATTAAAATCGACAACATCAAGTGCAAAACTATCGCTTGCACAAATTGGACAAAATTGTTTCTCTATCATCATAATATAAGTACACAAAAGTTTTTCGGTATAAAACAGGTCACAACTTTCTGAATTCCCGAATTATCTAATTTATGTATTTGTACTTATTTATCCTATCATTTAAGTTGTCTGACTACCTTATTTTTTAGCTAATTCATTTCGATAACGAGCCAAAGCCCATAACGGAAAGAATTTATCATAGCCATGATATTTTAAATAAAATACTTTAGGAAATCCGGGGGCAGTAAATGAATGATCATTCCACAAACCATTAGCTTGTTGTTTGCGTAATAAAAATTGAATTCCGCCTTTAACCGCTAAACTTTGAACTTCGCCCGCAATAATTAATGCCATGACTGCCCAGGCTGTTTGAAAAGCGGTACTGTGTTGATAATGATTGGTTTGATCTTCAGCATAATAACTGCGATTACTTTCGCCCCATCCTCCATCACTATTTTGCACACTTTTTAGCCATTCCACAGCTTTGCGATACAGTGAATCAGTTTTGGGAATATTGGTTTGTTCCAATCCCCATAATACCGACCAAGTTCCATAGATATAGTTGGTTCCCCAACGTCCAAACCACGAGCCATTATCTTCTTGTTCGCTACGAATGTAGTCGATGGTACGATGTAATGCGGGTAAATAATCAGGATGTTGTTTCGCCATTTTCGCCATTAACATCGCACAACGCGCACTGACATCAACAGTCGGTGGGTCTAATAAAGCACCATGATCAGCAAAAGGAATTTCATTTAAGTAATAATAAGTATTGTCAACATCAAAAGCCCCGTAACCGCCATTTTTCGATTGCATTCCTACAATCCATTGACTGGCGAGCTGAATACTATCGGTTAAATCGGGTAAATTCGATTCAGCCATTGCAAACGCAACCACAGCCGTATCATCAACATCAGGATAATGCGGATTAGCAAATTGAAATGCCCAACCGCCCCCAGCTAACTCAGGACGAGTCAATTGCCAATCGCCGGGTTCGTTGGTTAATTGTTTAGATTTTAACCAGCGATAAGCTCGTGTTAAAACCTCACGATTGCCGATTTTATCCACTTCCTGTAAAGCTAATGCGGTTAAACCCGTGTCCCAAACCGGTGATAAACAGGGTTGGCAATAAGCCTCGTGATCTTTAACCACTAACAATTTATCAATCGCTTGTTTAGCGGTTTTGACGTAACTATGATTTTTATCATAACCCAATAAAAGTAGAGCTTCGTAGGCATTCACCATTGCGGGAAAAATGCCGCCTAATCCGTCCTCACCATTTAACCGTTCAACAATCCATTGTTCAGCTTTTTTAATTGCCAATTGGTGCATTTTTTTAGGAATTAACGGACGGGTGACTCGTCCTATTTTATCCAATATTAAAAAAAATTTATTTAATAAAGTGCGTTCAGGAAAATAATGTTTTTCTTTATCTGGATGTAAAACAAATAATTCCAAAATGCCAATTTGTTGTGGATTTTTGGCTTTGGCTTCCAAAGTACATAAAATAAATAAAGGCACCATTACGGTACGCGACCAATATGAAACTTTATCTAAATGAAACGGAAACCATTTTGGAAATAACATGATTTCCACTGGAATATAAGGCACACCGCGCCAAGGTAATTGTTCAAAAATGGCTAAGGCAATTCGGGTAAATACATTGGCTTTCGCCGCTCCACCTTGAGACAAAATATAATGACGTAATCGACTCATATGGGGCGCATGAATATCGTCACCCGCGAGTTTTAGGGCGTAATAAACTTTTACACTACAACTTAAATCTCCAGCACCGCCGTGAAATAAGGGATAGCTACCATCGGCAGATTGTTTCGCGCGTAAATAAACCGCGATTTTGCTTTGTAATATCGGATCAATTTCACCGATATAGTGCATCATCATGATGTATTCAGCAGGAATTGTGCAATCGGCTTCTAATTCAAATAACCAATAGCCGTCAGGATGTTGTAAAGCGTGTAATTGTGCTTGTGCTTGAGCAATCGCTTTATCGAGATTGAGAGATTTACTGCGTATCGTAGTCGCGCTGCCTAAAGCGTGACTCGTATTCATCTGCGTATCTATGTCGGTAAACATGATGAATCCTTAATATTTATGATTGAATAGGTTGAGGTGAATGCGAAAGATATTGCCATTCCGGCATTTTTAGGGGATGACTCATTCGTGAAAATAATAACGATAAAATGCTGTCGCTTTGTACCGTAAAATGACTGAGCCATATCGTCGTTTTAACCGAAAAACGACTGATTTTAACTTGTTTACCTTGAGTAAAATCCAAGTGTTTTTTAATATTGCGTAGGGTTAATACTGCCATGCCTAATGCCCATAAACAAAATTTACGTATCCCCGTTTCATATGCTGGAATTAATAAGGTATAACGTAAAGCATTGGCTAAATGTTGTTGAGCAATACTAATTAATCGTTCTAAACCGCATTGAAAAGCGGGACTTTGCAGTCCGGGTTTTAAATCCGTTAATTTAAAACCTAAATCTTGAAAAACATCTTGTGGTAGCCAACATACGCCGCGTTGAGCATCATCCCAAATATCTTTAAGAATATTGGTCATTTGTAAACCTTGACCAAAAGAAACAGATAATGCCAATAATTCAGTTTCATGTTTAGCAATATCGCTGGAATAATGACAGAATAATTTGGCTAACATTTCGCCAACGCAACCTGCAACGTAATAACAATAATCATCCATATGTTTCAGAGTCATTAAGCCAGCAGATAAATTGACTCCTTGAAAACTGGACATTCCCTTTCCCATCACTTCGACACAATTGGCTAAAGCCTCAATTTGTGCCGGAGCGAGTTGATGAGTCATGGTAATAACTCTTGGGGTCAATTGAATTAATTGACGTTCAGTTGCTAAGGTTTTAGTGGATAGCAGAGGCGTTAATTGATCGCTAAAAGTTTGAGCATTTTGTCCAGTTTTAACCACTTCGATAAACCTTGCGCAAAACTGTTGTTTTTCTGCGACAGACAAGGACACTTCATCTTCAACGGTATCAACAATTCTGCACAATAAATAAGCATTAGCTACCGCAGGGTATAAACGTGCAGGTAACTGGGGAATAGTCAACGCAAAAGTTCTGGACACGCCAGTTAATAAAAAATCTTGTAAAGCCTGATCAGACAAGCTATTGAGTGTCACAATAGAATGGCTGGAAGGGGTCAAATCAGTCATAAGCTAATTAAAGTCTAACAGGATTAAAATAAGCATAAACAACGACGTTTAACTCGGATTAACGGTGCCAGACTCCGAAGTCGTAGATTTAAATAATAGACTGTTTGTTGGTATTTTGCAAAGGGCTGTTGTTTTATTGCAAAAAAAATGAAAAAATGCGATGGTGCAATCGATAAAACTCATCAACAAACTGGGACAATTGTTGCATGATTAAAACAATATTTTTACGCGGTTTTTACCTTAGGAGTCTTTTATGGCGGTGCCAGTGCGTCAGCAACTTACCATAGCTTGGTATTTAGCTAAACAAAAAATCAAAGGCGTTAAACGCTACCCATTAGTGTTGATGCTAGAACCTTTATTTCGCTGTAATTTAGCTTGTGCAGGTTGTGGCAAAATTGATTATCCCGATGACATTCTCGATAAACGATTATCGGTCGAAGAGTGTTTAGCTGCCGTTGATGAATGTGACGCGCCTATGGTGTCAATTCCGGGCGGAGAACCTTTAATTCATAAACAAATGCCGGAAATTGTTGCCGGAATTATTGCGCGTAAAAAATTTGTTTATTTATGTACCAACGCGCTTTTATTGCGTAAACGAATTGATGATTATCAACCTTCACCTTATTTGACTTTTTCAATTCATTTAGATGGAATGCAACAGCGTCATGATGCTTCAGTTTGTCAAACGGGAGTTTTTGATATTGCGGTTGAAGCGATTAAATTAGCGATTAGTAAAGGCTTTCGCGTGACGGTGAATTGTACTTTATTTCAAGGAGAAACCGCGACAGAAATTGCTCAATTTTTAGATTATGTGATGGAATTAGGTGTAGAGGGAATTACCATTGCTCCGGGATTTAGTTATGAACGCGCTCCGCGTCAGGATTTGTTTATTCAAAACATAGATACTAAAAATCTATTTCGTAATTTATTTAAAATTGGACGTAATCGTCGTTGGCGATTAAATCATTCTGCATTATATTTAGATTTTCTTGCAGGTAATCAAGCTTATTCTTGTACCCCTTGGGGAAATCCTACGCGCAATGTTTTTGGTTGGCAAAAACCGTGTTATTTGTTAGCTGACGAAGGTTACGCGCCAAGTTTTAAAGCTTTATTAGATTCAACGCCTTGGGAAAAATATGGCAGTGCAAGTAATCCCAAATGTGCCAATTGTATGGCGCATTGCGGTTACGAAGCGACGGCGGTTGAGGATATGTTACATCATCCGTTGAAAGGGCTAGCGCGTTCTTGGTTTGGTCCCAAAACCGAAGGTGAAATGGTAGCCGTTAAAATTGCGGAAGCCAATCCAGCCGCTATAAAATATCAACGCTTATCAGATATTTCTGTCAAAATAGAATCTTAAATGATGAACATGGATGTATGGAATTATTTAGCGATATTATCAGCATTAATTTGGTTAATCATTTGGTTATTACCTTGGCAAGCGTGGCAAACTAATGAAGTATTAGAAGCTGAAATAAATGTTGATAATAATACGATTGATTTAAGTGATATTACGGTCATTATTCCGGCGCGTAATGAAGCTGAAATGATTGGTAATACCTTGCAAGCTTTAGCTATTCAAGGACAAGGTTTACAAGTAATTGTAATTGATGATCATTCTGAAGATGAAACCGCAACAATTGTTAAAACAATTAAACAATCTTCGTGGCAATTAATTACCGCTGATGCTTTGCCTGAAGGGTGGACTGGAAAATTATGGGCGCAACATCAAGGTTTAGCATTAGTGAATACACCTTTAACTTTATTATTAGATGCAGACATTCAATTAATGCCCGGAATGTTAGCCAGTTTAAAGCGTAAATATAGCCAACAACAATTGCCTTTTATTTCTTTAATGGCACAATTACGATTAGAAACATTTTGGGAAAAATGGTTAATGCCGGCATTTATTTATTTCTTTAAAATGCTTTATCCTTTTAAATTAGTGAATCATCCTGAAGTGAAATTAGCCGCCGCTGCCGGAGGATGTATTTTGGTTGAAACGCAATTATTAAAAAAAATTGGCGGATTAGAATCGATTAAAAATGCGGTAATTGATGATTGTACTTTAGCGCGAACCGTAAAAAATAACGGTTATCCTGTTTGGTTAGGATTAACGCATGGTGTATTAAGTCAACGAACTAGTCATCATTTAAAAGATATTTGGCAAATGGTGAGCCGAACCGCTTATACCCAATTAGATTATTCACTATTTTGGTTATGTTTATGCACAATAGTTATGTTAATCTTATATATTATGCCAGTCATTGGATTATATTTATCGAATTCATCTATTGGGTTTTTATATTTAAGCAGTTATTTAATCATGAATCGATTATATTTACCGACTTTAATCTTTTATCGGCTTAATCCTTTATGGAGTTTAACTATGCCAATCATTGCATTATTCTATTTATTAATGACTTGGGATTCAGCAATCGATTATTGGCGTGGAATTCGTTGTCAATGGAAAGGGCGAGTTTATGTCAATTCTTAAAATTACGCTGTTGATTAAATTTTTATATGGTAATTAATATCATTAATTGAGGCTGAAAATGTTGTTGTTATTGCGTACAAAAATGATCCTGATTTGGATTTTGTATTGGCTAAGTTTCACGCCATTGGCATTTGCTCAAGAGGAAACTGCGAAACAAGTGGTTGAAAATTTCCAAAATGAATTAATTGCGGTGATGAAACAAGGTAAAGAATTGGGTTTTAAAGGGCGTTATGAAAAATTAAATCCGGTGATTAGTAAAAGTCATGATTTAATTAAAATTGCTCGCGTTGTTGTGGGAAAAGAATCGGTAAAATTATCTGAAGAACAACAACAAAAATTAGTCGATACGTTTAGCCATTTAAGTATTGCGGCATATGCGTATAATTTTAAAGAATACGCCGGCGAATCTTTTAAATTTGATAGCGAAAAAGAAACTAAACAGGGCGGTACGGTCATTTATACTAGTTTATTAGTTCCAAATGATAAAGAAGTCAAATTTGAATATATGTTAAAGAAGAAAGGCGATAATTGGAAAATTATTAATATTATTGCTAATGGTGTCAGTGATTTAGCTTTAAAACGTTCAGAATATACCAGCATATTAGAACGAGATGGATTTGAAGCTTTAATTGCCAAAATGAATGAAAAAATCGATAATTATTCTAAGCAATAATTTGAACTGGACATTAACCATGCAACACACACTTGATAAAAATAATAAAATCAACTGGTTAGTAAATTTAGCTTGCGTAACCCTGCTGTCTTTAAGTGGTTGCGCCACGACTTCTTCTACGCTGAAAACCAGTGCTATCGACCCATATGAGGAGGTCAATCGAAGCATTTATGATTTCAATAACAGTGTCGATGAATATGTCGCTGCACCTGTGGCTGATGCGTATTTGTGGGCAACTCCGGTTGTTGTACAACAGGGAATTGGTAATTTTTTCAATAACTTAAAAGACATTAACGTCTTTTTTAACGATTTTTTACAAGCTAAATTCGATCAAGGTCTCGAAGATACCGGACGATTTTTGGTGAATACCACGGTAGGTTTAGGCGGATTATTCGACATTGCGACTGACATCGGTTTAGTCAAACATGATGAAGATTTCGATCAAACGATGGCCATATGGGGAGTGCCGCAAGGGCCTTACTTAGTCATTCCTTTATTAGGTCCTAGCACTGGACGCGGTGTCCCCGGAACGGTATTGGATACGGCGTTGAACCCTAGCAGTTATGTTGGAGTTCCGGTACGTGCTTTGGAATTAGTACATTTAAGAGCGAATGCAAAAGCGTCATTAAATACAATTAAAGAATCTGCGCTTGACCCATATGTTTTTACCCGAGATGCTTTTTTACAACGACGAAATTATTTAATTAACGATGGTAAACAAACAGCGGAGGAAAATTGGGAAGAAGATAGCGATACCCATCATCCGACCAATTCAGCCACTTCATCACCAGATAAACCCATTAAAAATAAATAACTCTCTTTTTAAGAAACACAGCTTTTGAGTTGTGTTTCTTAATTCAATAATTCTTTCAAAAAATTAAATGCTTGCATTTATTAATCTTTAACCGGACGTTTTTCTAATTTACGCTGTAAAGTCCGTCGGTGCATATTTAATGCGCGGGCAGCGGCTGAAATATTACCATCATGTTGCATTAATACCGTTTGTAAATGTTCCCATTCTAATCGTTTAACCGATAACGGTGTTTCATTAATTGCCACTGAAGCATCACCTTCATTTTTATTTAACGCATTGACAATTTCGTCTGCATTTGCCGGTTTAGTTAAATAATGAATCGCGCCTAATTTAATCGCTTCAACTGCGGTAGCAATACTAGCAAATCCGGTTAACATTACAATACGAGTATTATGATCTAATAGAATTAATTTTTTAACCAATTCTAAACCGGAATCATGACCAATTCGTAAATCAATTACGGCATATTCAGGTTCGGTTGCTTCGGCTAAAGCCAAACCACTTTTAATATCATTAGCAACACTCACTTGGAAATGACGTTTTTGCAAAGCTGATTTTAAAACGACACAAAATGTTTGATCATCATCGACTAATAATAATTGGGGTTTATCATTGGGTATCGTCATAATTGGTATCATTAATTAGAGGTAAAATAATTTCTACACACGCACCACCGCGCGGTAAATTATAAAGCTGCATTCTACCACCGAGTCGGCGAATAGTGGTATAGGCTAAAAAGAGTCCGACCCCCATCCCTTGTTTATTGCTCACTACGGGTTCTTTTCCCGCGAAATTTAGTAATGCGGGCGGTAATCCCGGACCAAAATCACAAATCTTTAATCTTAAAAATTGATGATCCCAATGCGTATATAATTCTACGCCTTTTTCAGGATCGGAAGCTTCGGCGGCATTATTTAAAATATTAATAATTGAATGCGTTAAAGTACGTTCCGCAATAATTTGCGAACGAATATAAATGCTAGGATTCACCACAATTGATAATTTAGCTGCGGGTTTATGAGTGCGCCATTGACTTAAAACTTCGTCAATATATTCAGCTAATTCCATAGCAAATCCGGATTCAGCCCGCATTTCCCCACCATATGCCGACATGACGGATAAAGCTTGTTTGCATCGTGCAATTTGTTGGTCGATAATTTCTAACTTTTCTTGTAAATCTGGATAACGATGATGCGGAAAATCTTGTTGCAATTCATGCACTAAAATCGCCATCGTGCCTAAAGGCGTTCCCATATCGTGAGCGGCGCTGGCAGCCAAAGTGCCTAGCGAAACGGCTCGTTCGTCGCGTAAAGCACTTTCTCTAGCATCGGCTAAATGGCGTTCCCGATCGCGTAAAGATTTAGATAATTCAACAACAAAATAAGCTACTAATCCGGCACTAAATACAAAGCCAAACCACATGCCAAAAATATGTAAATTAAAATATTCTCGATTACTAATTAAATGTAATTGATGCCGAATTTCTGGTGTCATCATTGCCGGATTACCTAAATGTGGCTCAATGGCTGGCAAAGGAATATTATAGGGAATTAAAATCGTATAAGCTGATGAAGTCAAAATGACCATATACCAAGCATATGATTGGGGTAACATAATGCCGGTAATAATTAATGGTAATAAAAACACCCAAATAATCGGATTAGAAGCTCCACCGGTTAAATATAATAAAGCGGCTATTGAAATGACATCAATAATTAATTGAGAAAAAATTTCCCATTCAGTTACTTGTTCTTCAGTTTTTAATCTAACCCAAGTATAAAAATTAACGCTGGCAATTGAAACTAAGACTAAAAATAATTGTTGTTGCGGTAAATTAATTTCTAAACCTTCAACTGCCAAAAAAATAATTAAAGCTTCTCCGCCCAACATTAAATTGCGTAAAATAAACAACCAATGTAAATTATCTCGAGTTGAAATTTGGGTTTTAGGTAAAAATTGTGATTGAATCATTTTGTTACACACCAAAAAAATAACCCGTTGAAAATTTTATCCAAGCTTACCTTATAAATGTAGCCGCGTTTGGCTTTGCTTAAATAAGGTTCGATATGGGTTTTAAAATGAGATCAGTTACACTTGTAGGAATAGCGGGCATTTCAGTTAGTCTATTAATTTCGTTGTTGGCATACTGTACTGCTTTTCTTGCTATTTTCAAATAGTCTAAATCAGTTCATAATTAAACCATCCTGCATATGTAATACATGATCCATTCGCGCAGCTAATTCAGCATCATGAGTGACAATTAAAAAACTCACAGCCAATTCTTGATTTAATTCCAGCATTAATTGATAAATTTGTTCCGCAGTTTTACGATCTAAATTACCGGTTGGCTCGTCAGCTAATACACATTTTGGTTGATTAATCAATGCCCTAGCAACTGCCGCTCGTTGGCGTTCCCCACCGGATAATTCCGCCGGTTTATGTTTTAAACGATGTCCCAGTCCCACGCGAATTAATAATTGAGTCGCTTGTTGTTTAGCTATTGTGACGGAAACTCCACCAATTAATAAAGGCATTGCTACATTTTCTAATACAGTAAATTCACCTAATAAATGGTGAAATTGATAAATAAATCCCAAAGCTCGATTGCGTAATAAAGCTAATTTATTTGCACTGATTTGATTAACATTAATTTGATCTAAAATAACTGAACCACTGGTTGGTTTTTCTAATCCACCTAATAAATGTAATAAAGTGCTTTTTCCCGATCCAGAAGCTCCCATAATAGCCACTCGTTCACCGATTTGAATCGATAATTCCACGCCTTTCAAAACTGTAACATCAATATCACCTTGACGATAACGTTTAGTTAATTGATGACAAGATAATACGCTGTCTTTATTCATAACGTAAAACCTCTGCAGGGTTAATTTTCGCCGCTTGCCAAGCCGGATAAATCGTTGCTAATAAAGATAATAAAGCCGACATTCCTGCAATCGCATAAACATCAGACCATAATAATTCAGAAGGAACTTCACTAATATAATAAACATCAGCCGCCATGAAATGAATGCCAAAGAAATTTTCAATTGCGGGAATAATTTGTTCAATATTCAAAGCTAATAAAACGCCGCCTAAAGTGCCTAATAAAGTGCCGACAATTCCAATAATTCCACCTAATACCATAAAAATACCCATGACCGCGCCATTTGATAAACCTTGGGTTTTTAAAATAGCAATATCTCCGCGTTTATCGGTAACAACCATGACTAATGTTGAAACAATATTAAAAGCCGCTACTGCCACAATTAATAATAAAATAATAAACATCACTCTTTTTTCGGTTTTAACCGCACGAAAAAAATTATCATGCGCTTTTGTCCAATCACTCACGCGATATTCATCATATAATTGAATCGCTAATTCATGACTTAATTGTGGCGCATTAAATAAATCATCTAATTTTAAACGCAATCCAGAGACGGCTGGATTTAAACGAAATAATTTACCAGCATCTTGTAAATGAACTAAAGCCATATTGCGATCATATTCAAACATGCCTACTTTAAAAATGCCCACGACGGTAAATTGTTTCAGTCTAGGTAAAATACCGGCGGGAGTAGGATTTAATTGTGGACTAATAACCGTGACTTTATCGCCTATATCTGCCGCTAAATAATTGGCTAATTCTAATCCTAAAATAATACCAAATTCACCCGCTTTTAAATCAGTTAATTGACCAGATTCCATGTTATCACCGACTTCGGAAACTCGAGGTTCATAAATCGGATCAATGCCGCGTAACATAGTGCCGCTGACTCGACGATCCGCATTTAACATCACTTCACCTTCGATATACGGAGCTGTGCCTTGAATATGCGCTTGTCCTTGTAATCGTTGTGCTAATTGCGACCAATTATCCAATACTCCCTGCCTACCGGTAATGGTGCTGTGTGAAGTCATGCCCAAAATGCGTTGACGCAATTCCGCTTCAAAACCATTCATGACGGATAATACGGCAATGAGCGCAGTTACGCCTAAGGCAATGCCTAAAATGGAGGTTAAGGTAATAAAAGAAATAAATTGAGTACGTTGTTTTGCGCGGGTGTAACGCAAACCAATATATAAAATCAAGGGTTTAAACATAATTTAGATTAAGCCTGTTGACAGGATTGACAATAACCATATAAACATAAACTATGATCGGTGAGTTGATAGCCTAACTGTTCAGCAATATGGCGTTGCTGAATTTCGATCAGTTCATTGGTAAATTCGTCAACCCGTCCACATTTGATACAGACAATGTGATCGTGATGTTGTCCTGAGTCTAATTCAAAAGTGGAATGTCCGGTTTCAAAATGGTGGCGAGTGACTAAGCCAGCGGCTTCAAATTGGGTAAGCACGCGATAAACTGTTGCTAAACCAATATCTTCGCCTTCATTTAATAAAATTTTGTACACTTTTTCCGCAGTCAAATGTCGTTCATGCGTTTGTGCTTCCAAAATATGTAAAATTTTCAAGCGCGGTAAAGTGACTTTTAAACCCACGCTGCGTAAATCTTGAGTTTCCAAATTCTGCTCCCAATAGACAAAAATGAATTAAGCGATTACGGTTTTTTTGATTTTGGACGGGAAGTCGGCAAAGGTTTTTTAGCTAAATTAACCAATGAGTTACGTTTTGCTTGTGCCACAGCATCTGTTTTATAAGTCCATTCACCAAACGATTCTTTGACAGATTTAGCTCGAATTTTTGACGATTTAGCACGTTCAGAGGATTTATCAGCAACTTTAGTTTTGACAACTTGAGGTTTTTCTGCGGTTAAACCGACAAATTCCATTAAGGTTGCCAAATCGTCTGCATTCAATAAATGAAAATCTTGAGCGCGAGTTGAAGTCGGTAAAATCACTGTCCCGTAACGCACTCGCATTAAGCGGCTGACCACTAAATGTTGTGATTCCCACAAACGTCGCACTAAGCGATTACGTCCTTCATTAACCACAACGTGATACCACTTATTAACACCTTTACCATCAAAAAATTGAATATCACAAAAACGCGCTATACCATCTTCTAATTCTACCCCTTGTTTTAGTTGAATTAAGCTTTCATCACTGACTTCTCCCAAAATTCGTACCGCATATTCGCGATCTACTTGACGTGAGGGGTGCATTAATCGGTTGGCTAATTCCCCATTATTTGTCAGTAATAATAAACCTGAAGTGTTCACGTCCAAACGTCCAATGGCAATCCACCGTCCATTAGCCAATTTAGGTAGGCGATCAAAGACGGTAGGTCGTCCTTCAGGATCACGACGAGTAACGACTTCGCCAACTGGTTTGTTATAAACCAAAACTTGTGTAGGTTGTTGAAAAAAGGCTTCCCAATGAATCAATCGCCCATCTAAATACAGACGATCTCCGACCTGTAAAGTTTGTCCTAAATGAACGATTTGATCATTGATTTGCAAGCGTTGTTGTTGTATCCATTGTTCAATTTGTCGTCTTGAAGCGATACCGCCTCGGGCTAATACTTTTTGTACTCGTTCAGTCACTATTGTCGCGGGAGTAGAGTGAGCAGAATGAGATAAGGGACTGCTTTTTTTAACTGAAGAAGGATGAGATTTCACTATTGACCTGCGAAAATGAAAGGATAAAAAATTGAAAAAAAGCGTGCAATGAATTTTAAATAGTTTAAGGTAATCCGGTAATTCCATATAATAAATTATGCACTATCGTTAATGGATAACCGAGAAAAACATTTAATAATCCAGAGACCATTAATAATAATAAAATCGGAAAGCCATATGGTTCTAAACGATTATATTGATAAGCCCAATAATCGGGTAAAATGCCAGTCAAAATTCGACTTCCATCCATAGGCGGTAAGGGAATTAAATTTAATATTCCTAATACCGCATTAATTGAAATTCCGGCTAAACCGCTATAAATTAACGGTAATGAAATGGCTTCAATATTCAACCATACGCCAAGTCTGGCACATAATGCCCAAGCTAATCCCATTAATAAATTTGATACCGGACCTGCTAAAGCAACCATCGCCATTTGACTGCGTGGACGTTTAAAATATCTGGGATTCACTGGAACGGGTTTTGCCCAGCCAAAAATAATACCCGTACCACTAATTAATAAAATACCGGGTAAAATAACGGTACCTAACCAATCAATATGTTTTAACGGATTTAAGGTTAAGCGACCGAATTGTTCAGCAGTTCGATCGCCGTAATGTTTTGCCGCCCATCCATGAGCCACTTCATGAACGGTAATAGCAAAAATCACCGGTAATGCCCAAACTACAATTTTTTGAATAATGGTTAATTCGTTTTCCATAAAAATGAATGTAGTAAAAAATAAAAAAATTAATCGAGCATTGAAGCTTGACCTTTGCCCTGACGTAAAATCTGAGCTTGTCCTTGCACAAAACTGATAACCGTTGTGGGCTGATAATCTAAATAACCGCCGTCAATGACTAGTTCTACCTCGTGTTGCAGACGCTGTCGAATCTGGTGAGGATCAGCCATTGCCGAGTCTTCATTCGGCAACCACAAAGTAGAGGATAATAAAGGTTCGCCTAACTCTACCACTAAAGCTCTAGCAATCGCTTGATCAGGAATGCGAATACCAATGGTTTTTTTCTTCGCATCTTGTAAACGCCTGGGAACTTCTTTGGTGGCATCGAGAATGAAAGTAAATGCCCCGGGCGTTAGCGTTTTGATTAAGCGATACGCATCGTTAGCCATTTTGGTAAATTGCGAGACCTGAGACAAATCATCACAAATCAATGAAAAATCATGTTTATCATCTAATTGCCGAATTTGCCGCAGTCGATCTAAAGCAGATTTATCATCCAAGTGACAACCTAAGGCATATGAAGAATCCGTAGGATAAACAATCACTCCACCATTGCGAATAATCTCTACGGCTTGGCGAATTAAGCGAGGTTGCGGATTTTGTGGATGAATTTCAAAATATTGAGCCATTAATAAGATTACGAATTAATTGTGAATTTTGTTTATTATAACATTATCTTTCTGATTCTTTTTTCGCTACTTTATCGCGTAAATAAAGCGGTAAGGCTTGTTCAGCGCTGACAGCTTGTTGATGATTCCAGCCATAAACCCCGAGTTGAGCTATTTGAGCAGCTTGTGGAAAATAAATAGGATCAATTTGTTGTAGAGAATTACCTAAGCGTTGCGATAAAGTTTGTCCATATAATTCCCAAGCAGAACCAATGCCTACCCCTATTTGTCTGGGAAAATCTATTTCAATTGCAGGTAATACTTTTTCTGTACCGATTAATTCAGCGATATTTTCTGAATTCCGTTGATAAACTGCCCAAAAGATTTCTGATAATCGCGCATCCATTGCCACAAATAATAAAGAATGCGGTGTTTGATTAAAACTTTGTTGAGCTAACGCCGCTAAAGTTGACACTGGAACGATCGGTAAATCCCATGCAAAACCAATTCCTTGAATTACTGAAGCGGCAATTCGTAAACCGGTAAATGATCCGGGTCCACGTCCAAAAGCCAAGCCGTCTAATTCGGATAAAGACAATTGTGCTTCGGCAATTAATTGTTCAATCATGGGTAAAATTAAACGCGTATGTTGTTGTGGAGCAATTTCAAATTTTTGGAGAATTTCTCCATGAATTGATAAAGCGGCTGAACATGCTTCAGTAGCCGTTTCGATAGCTAATAATTTCATAATTGAATAAAAGATAAAAAAATTAAAAATACGATAGTTAAAAAATTTTGATCACAATTAATTTGAGTTAAAGAGTAAAATAATCATAGCTATTTTTAAGATTAATTGTAATAAAGTCAAATCTGATTGAAAAATTTGGCTAAATCACCTATGCTTTTAATTGTTGTTTGCGTTCACCCAAAATAGTCTTCCTCAAATTTTCCAATTTACCGTTTATAAAAAAGAGGTTGTTATGAAAATTGCAATTCCTAAAGAAATTCATGTTGGCGAAAAACGAGTAGCATTAACCCCGGCAGTGGCTGAAAAAATAATACAACTCGGTTTTGAACTGAGTATCGAAACTCAAGCCGGCGCGGGTGCGGATATTCCCGATCAAGCTTATCAAGCGGTTGGGGTAACTATAGTGAATTCAGCCGCAGAGTTGTGGGCAAATGCGGAATTGATTATGAAAGTCCGTCCACCGCTCGCCAGAGAGGTGGATTTAATCTCGGAAAACAGTCATTTAATCAGTTTTATTTGGCCCGCACAAAATCCCGAATTATTACAACAATTTGTCGCTAAAAAATTAACCGTATTAGCGATGGATTGTGTGCCACGAATTTCTCGCGCTCAAAAATGTGATGCTTTAAGTTCAATGGCAAATATCGCCGGTTATCGCGCAGTGATTGAAGCTGCGCAACATTTTGGACGATTTTTTACCGGACAAATTACTGCTGCTGGCAAAATTCCCCCCGCTAAAGTATTGGTAATTGGTGCAGGTGTAGCCGGATTAGCAGCAATTGGCGCGGCAAAAAGTTTAGGAGCGATTGTTCGCGCTTTTGATACTCGTCCTGAAGTCAAAGAACAAATTGAAAGTATGGACGCTGAATTTTTGATGCTTGATTTCAAAGAAGAAGGATCGGGAGTCGGTGGTTATGCCAAAGTCATGTCCAAAGAATTTATTGAGGCGGAAATGGCATTATTTGCTGCTCAAGCCAAAGAAGTTGATATTATCATTACCACTGCGTTAATTCCTGGCAGACCTGCTCCTAAATTAATCACCACTGACATGGTTGCTAACATGAAAACCGGCAGTGTGATTGTGGATTTGGCGGCTGAACAAGGTGGAAATTGCGAGTTAACCGAAAAAGATCAAGTGGTTATTCGACACGGAGTCACGATTATCGGCTATAGCAATTTACCTAGTCGATTGGCAAATCAATCCAGTCAATTATACGCGACTAATTTGCGGCATTTATTAAGTGAACTCTGTCCGCAAAAAAATGGGCAAATTGAACTGAATATGAATGATGAGATGATTCGTGGTGCAACCGTCGTTCAAGCCGGAAATATCACTTATCCGCCGCCCCCGCCGACTTTGACGGTTGCGACTCAAACTCCAACTACAGCCACAGTGTCTCAAACCCCAACTTCAACCGCTGCGCCTAGTGTATGGCGACAATTTTTACCGATTGGTTTGGCAATCACCACCTTACTCGCAGTAGGTGCAGTGGCTCCCGCCGCTTTTATTTCGCATTTTACCGTGTTTGTTTTAGCCTGTTTTGTCGGTTATCAAGTGATTTGGAATGTGAGCCCTTCTTTACATACGCCTTTAATGAGCGTCACGAATGCAATTAGTGGCATTATTGTGGTTGGTGCCTTAATTCAAGTGTCAACTACGAATTTAACGTTACAAATTCTCGCCGGTTTAGCGATATTAATTGCATCAATTAATATTGCTGGTGGATTTTTAGTCACTCGTCGAATGTTAGCGATGTTTAGAAAATAGGAGCCAGCCATGATTTCATCAAATTTAATCACAATGGCTTATTTAGCCGCCTCGATTTTATTTATTTTAAGTTTAGGAGGATTAAGCCATCCTGAAACGGCTAGAAGAGGAAATTATTATGGCATGATTGGCATGACCATTGCCATTATTGCAACCGTTTTAAGTGATGCAGTTAATAGTTATCAATTGTTATTAATCGCTTTATTAATTGGCGGATCAATTGGCACTCAAGCGGCATTAAAAGTCGAAATGACACAGATGCCAGAATTAGTGGCATTAATGCACAGTTTAGTCGGAATGGCGGCAGTTTTAGTGGGCTATGCTAATTTTTTAGAAGAATCCCAATTATTAACCGGAGCTGAAAAAACCATTCATGAAATTGAAATTTATATAGGTATTTTAATTGGTGCGGTTACTTTTTCTGGATCAATTATTGCATTTGGTAAATTATGTGAAAAAATTAGTGGCAAACCCTTATTATTACCCGCACGACATTATTTAAATGGATTTTTATTATTATTAGCCCTTAGTTTAGGCTATATTTTTTTAAGTAGTGCTGAAATGGATACTCGCTTTTTAGCCTTAGTTATTATGACTATTATTGCTTTTTTATTTGGCATTCATATGGTTATGGCAATTGGCGGGGCAGATATGCCGGTAGTGGTTTCTATGTTAAACAGTTATTCAGGCTGGGCAGCAGCAGCAACCGGATTTATGTTGAGTAATGATTTATTAATTGTCACCGGTGCTTTAGTCGGAAGTAGTGGCGCAATTTTGAGTTATATTATGTGCCGCGCAATGAATCGACATTTTTTCAGTGTAATTGCGGGTGGATTTGGCACAGCCGGCGGAAAAGCTGCCGAAATTACTGGAGAAGTTCAATCAATTGAAATTACTGAAACCGCACAATTATTACGCGATGCAAAAAATATTATTATTATTCCCGGATATGGAATGGCTGTGGCGCAAGCCCAACATACAGTCAATGAAATTACCAAATTATTACGCGGTAAAGGAAAAAATATTCGATTCGCTATTCATCCGGTTGCTGGACGAATGCCAGGGCATATGAATGTATTATTAGCTGAGGCTAAAGTTCCATATGATATTGTTTTTGAAATGGATGAAATTAATGCAGAATTTAGTGAAACTGAAGTCAGTATTGTGATTGGTGCTAATGATATTGTGAACCCTTCCGCATTAAATGATCCAAATAGTCCAATTGCGGGAATGCCCGTTTTGGAATGCTGGAAAAGTGAAACCACAATTGTATTAAAACGTAGCATGGCTTCAGGATATGCAGGCATTGGTAATCCTTTATTTGTTTTAGACAATACCAGAATGTTATTCGGCGATGCGAATGTTAAATTACAAGCCTTATTAAAAGAATTACAAAATTAAAAGCTATAATCAATTAGGCATATAATTCAGCGATTATATGCCTTTTTATTATGCAAGCTAAATGAATAAGTTTAACTCATTTATTTCATAATCTTTTAGCAATGTTGATTTAAGCTATACGAATCAGTAATAAGTTGTTTATAATAAACGGTTTAGCAAACTTCTCATTCAAATTAGGAATTTATAATGAAAAAACTCGCCTGGTTAATGCCTTTAACATTGTGTTTAGTCAGCGCAACCGCTTTGGCTCATGGTCCCGTACGTCAAAAAGTTGAGCGCGATATTGAGGTTAATGCACCTACGGCTAAAGTGTGGAATGTGATTAAAAATTATGATGATATGTCATGGTTGCCAACGGTGAAAAGTGTCACTGCGAATGGTGGAAATACTGCTGGAGCTACTCGTATTCTGACCTTAAAAAATGGCGGCACTATCCATGAGGAAATGAAAAAATATGATGATGAGAAAATGACATATGCCTATCGCATTACCAATATGAGTACCGCAAAAACGATCTCCCATTTAGGTAAAAATGAAAATATCCCTGTGTTGCCAGTCACCGATTATTCCGCAAGCATCAGTGTTGAGCCTAAAGGTGATCATTCGATTGTCAAATGGAAAGCCGGTTTTTATCGCGCTTATATGAATAATTTAACCAAAGACGGCGAACCTAAAGAAATGAATGAAGAAACAGCGATTGCCGCTGTCGAAGAAATTTTCAAAGCAGGTTTAGAAAACATTAAAACAGTAGCTGAAAAATAACTCGTTATGAAATTTTTGATCGCTATTTTAGCCAGTTTATTTATCGCTGAAGTTCATGCTGCACCCTTTGCTTACATTAGTAATCAGTTAGAAGACAGTGTTTCGGTCATCGATACGGATACGCAAAAAGTCGTCAAAACCATTGCAGTTAGCGGTAAACCGGCTGGAATTGCGGTCGCTACTGAACAAGGTAAAATCTATGTAAGTACACCTGAAGCTCAAGGCATTGCGATTATTGATGCCCAATCTTCACAAGTCAAATTTTTACCGGTCAGTGCAGGCGTGTTGGGACTTTGTTTGCATCCCAAAGGTCGATGGTTATATGCCGCAGATTGGTATCAAAATCAAGTGGTTGTAATCGACACCGAACAATTAATCATCAAGCAACGGATAACCGTTGGGCAATCTCCTTCGGGATTACAAGTGAGTGCCGATGGTCATTGGTTATATGTGGCGAATCGCTTAAGTAATTCAGTATCGCAAGTGGATTTGACTACTGGACGCATTCGTAACACGACTTTAGTTGGCAAACATCCCTTTGGTTTAGTGCTAGATGAACGTCATCAACGTTTGTATGTTGCGAATGTACAAGGCGATAGCGTTAGCGTATTATCCATGCAGCAGTTAAAACCTGTTGCGACCATTGCGGTTAAAAGTCTGCCGTACGCCCTGAGTTTAGCCGTAGATGATCAGCGATTATTCGTGACTAATCAAGATGATGGCTCGGTATCGGTGATTGATACCCGTAGTTTACAATCGATAGCGGTAATTGAAGTTGGCGAAAAACCCGAAGGGATTGCGACTCATCCTAATCATCAACAAGTTTATGTGGCGAATTGGGGGAGCAATTCAGTGTCTGTGATTGATGCTCAAAATTTGAAAGTGATTTCGACCATTTCCACTGGCAATGGTAGTCGGGCTTTTGGGCAATTCATCAGTGCTAAATAATCGATAATTTATTATTAAAATCTAATCCTAGGAATTATTTTAAAAAATGGCGAGTCATGTTGAAGAATTAACCGTGCGTTATGAAGAAGATGGCGTGGAAACGGTAAAAGAATTAGATAAACGTATTTTGAGTAAAGGCGCGTGGGCGACGGTGATTTATCGTTATCAAGAATGGAATCACACCAAGCAAGCTTACGGTGAAGATAAATATACCATTCGTCGTTATCAAAAAAAGAATGGCGAATATAAATCGAGTTCTAAATTCAATATTTCCAGTCATAAACAAGCACAGGAAATCATTGAAGCTTTACAAGCGTGGACTGCGAATTAATTTAAATCTTATTTATTTTTAATCCTTCCCTATTATTTTTTTAATACGGAAGGATTTATTTTTGAATTCCGCAATTAAGAACTCAAAGGTTTGCCCAACCATTCAATGGTGTATTCGGTTAAATCATCATCCCCAATATCCGCTTCTTTCATTGCATAACTGGTAATCGATATACCTGCATCCTTTACCGTTTCCGTCGTACCAGAAATCAAAGGATGCCACCAAGCTAACTTACCGCCATCGGCTAAAATCCGATAAGCACAAGTTGCCGGCAACCAAGTATATTCTTGAAAATCATGCTGTTTTAGATCGATACATTCGGGGACTAAACGACAGCGATCCGCATATTGCGTACAACGACAACTGTCTAAATCAATCAAGTTACACACGACACTGGTAAAAAAAATTTCTTCAGTGTCTTCGTCTTCCAGTTTGATTAAGCAACATTTGCCACAGCCGTCACACAAAGACTCCCATTCTTCGGTAGTCATTTCGGACAACGATTTGGTTTCCCAAAATTTCATGAGGATGGATATAAATTAAATGGATGTTTTGGAAACACTTTTTAAAGTAAAGTGCCGTTAAATCTGTAGGTGGTGCCGAGGAGAGGACTTGAACCTCCACGAAGTTTCCTTCACTAGCACCTGAAGCTAGCGCGTCTACCAATTTCACCACCCCGGCAGTTATCGTTGAGAAATTTATATAGAATTTTCATTCTACAATTCATTAGCTTGTTTGTCAATCTTATTTAAGTTAATTTTTTTATTACAGCATTGAATTCAACCAAAATTCAACACAGTTCATTTTAAAAATTCTTTTCTTCCCAAGCTTTTTCTAAACGTTTGGCTGAAATTGGATAAGCGGTTTTAAATTGTTGCGCAAATAAAGAAACGTGAAATTCCTCTAAATGCCATCTAAATAATTCTCTTTCGGCAAAAATAAATTGTTTTTGTTGGCGTTGCATTACCGAATTCCAATAACGTAAATGATAGCGTTGATATTCTTGGGTTTTAACACTTTCTAATTCACCTTTTTGCAGGCGATATTCAATCGCAGATAAATAACGTAAAAAAGCTTGTAATTGATGATAAGGCGTATAGCGAATAAAACCAGAATAAATTAAATACTGATAATGTTGTTGAATCTGTTGAATTAAATCGGGATGAGCTTTTTTTACAGCTAATTGTTGTTGAATTCGTTGACAATAGCCTAAAATTTGCACAATTAATTGTGTCATTTGAACACCTACGGTTTGTAATTGAGATTTACGCTCTATTAAAATTTTTTCAAAAGTTGATTGACTACGAATATCTTGTGATTCAACAAATAAATGAAATAATAATAATTGTTGTAAATCCGTTTTGAAATTATCGCTTTGTCTTTGAGTTAATAAAGGATGAGTTGGCAATTGTTGATAAAATAGTTCAATTGCCGAAGAATGCGTTAAATTTTTTAACCAAAATTTTAATTCTTTTTGACAAGATAACTGAAATAAACGAATTAAACCTTGTTCATGAGCGTAATTTGCTTTGAATTCAGTATCGAATATTTTTATCCCTACTGCCTTTTCTTGATCGATAATTGCTGGATAACCGATAAAAGTTTGTTGATTTTGTACAAATTGATAGGTTTTAGCTAAATCCCCAAATATCCAAGTTGTACAATTAGAATAACTTAATTCATTCGCCGCTAATTCATCAAAACTGGCATTAGCTTTAAATTGAAATTGTGATTGTAATTGGGTTAAATTTCGCCCGTATCCTAACACTTTTCCATTTTCATCAACCACACGATAATTCATTTTTAAATGCGCGGGTAAAGCGTCGGGATTCCATTCATTTAAAGGTACACTTTCCTCAGTTAATTTGCGTAATCTTTGACTTAGCCATTCATATAAACAGCCTTTAAAATCAGGCTCAATTTCTAAACAAGCTTTAACGGTTTGAGGAATAGGGACAAATAATTTTCGCCGCGATTTGGGTAATAATTTTAATAAATGAATAATCTTTTCTTCTAATAATCCCGGAACTAACCATTCAAAAATTGACGTAGCTAATTGATTTAATTGATGTATTGGTACAATCACAGTCACGCCATCTTCATCATCTGCTGGATCAAAATGGTAAGATAAAGCGAGCGTTAATCGTCCGATTTTTTTCTCATCTGGGAAATTCCATTCTTGAGTATGAGCTTGTGTTTCACGGGTTAAATCCGCTTGGGTTAAAAATAAAATTTTGGGATTTTGACGTTCAGCTTTTTTACGCCATTGATCCAAAGTAATACTATTTACCACCGTTTCTGGTAATCGCTGATGATAAAATTGATAAATGCCTTCTTCATCAGTCATTAAATCAATTCGACGATGTTTATGTTGGATATAACCAACCTCTTCTAATAATTGCTGATTAGCGCGAAAAAACGCGGCAGAGGTATGATAATCTTGTGCCACTAAACCACAACGAATAAAAATTTCACGCGCGGCTTTAGGATCAATTCTTTCATGGGGAATTTTACGCTCAGATTGTAAAGTGAGACCATATAATAAAGTCCGTTCATTAATCATACTACGCCCGCTATTTTTTTCCCAATGCGGTTCTGAATATTGGCTTTTAATTAAATGAGCGGCACAATATTCTACCCATTCAGGTTCAATTTTAGCTACATAACGCGCATAAACTTTACTGGTTTCAATTTGCTCTGCTGCCATAATCCATTTCGGTTTGGATTTAAATAATCCTGATCCGGGAAAGATAAAAAACTTTAAACCATATGTTCCCAAATATTCATGTTGATCTTGTTTAAAACCAATATTGGATAATAATCCGGGTAAAATGGCGCGGTGAATTGCCTCGTAATTTGCAGGTGTAGAATTGGTGGCTAATTGTAATTCGCCTTTAATGACTTGCATGATTTGAGTATGAATATCATGCCATTCGCGCATCCGTAAATAGGATAAAAAATGCGCCTGACAATATTGCCGTAATTTATTATTCGACAAATGTTTTTTTTGTTCTTCAAATACTTGCCAAATATTCAATAAGGTTAAAAAATCTGAATCCGGAATTTGAAAAATCGCGTGTTTCATTTCCGCTTGATTCATTTTATCTACCGGTTTTTCACGCGGGTCTTGAATACTTAAACCGGCAACAATAATGGATATTTCGGTTAAACAATTCCATTCAGCCGCCGCTAATAACATTCGCGCTAATTTTGGATCGGTTGGAATTTTGGCTAATTGTTTTCCCACTTCAGTTAATTGCCCATTTTTATCTAAAGCTTGCACCTCTTGTAAAATCTGTTTACCGTCACGAATCATTTTGATTTCCGGCGGTTCAATAAAAGGGAAAGCTTCAATATCGCCCAATTTTAAATTTGCCATTTGCAACATTACTGAAGATAAATTGGTGCGCAAAATTTCCGGATCGGTAAATAACGGACGAGTTTGGAAACTTTCTTCAGAATATAAACGAATACAAATACCGGCAGCGACTCGTCCACAACGTCCAGCGCGTTGATTGGCACTGGCTTGAGAAATTTTTTCTATAGGTAAACGTTGAATTTTACTGCGTGGATTATAGCGACTGATTCGCGCATGACCGGTATCAATCACCGCACGAATACCCGGAACGGTTAATGAAGTTTCGGCAACATTGGTGGACAATACTATGCGCATCGAGGTTTGCGGTCTAAATACCCGTTGTTGCTCACTGATGCTCAATTTGGCATACAACGGTAAAATTTCACAATGAGCCGGATGATGTTTACGCAACGATTCACTGGTTTCACGAATTTCATGTTCACCGGCTAAAAATATCAAAATATCTCCGCGAATTTCACGCGATAATTCATCGACTGCGTCTAAAATTGCGCGTTGTAACGCATCATCGGTTTCATCATCCTCATCCGTTTGCTCAATCGGTCGATAACGAATTTCTACCGGATAACTCCGTCCCGATACATTGACAATCGGAGCTTGACTAAAATGATTCGCAAACCTTTGGGGATCAATGGTTGCTGAGGTAATGATGAGTTTTAAATCCTGACGTTTAGGCAATAACCATTTTAAATAGCCGAGTAAAAAATCAATATTTAAACTGCGTTCGTGAGCTTCATCAATAATAATCGTATCATATTGATTTAAATACGGATCATTTTGCGATTCGGCTAATAAAATCCCATCCGTCATCAATTTAATTAAACTGTGAGGTTGGGTTTTATCATGAAATCGAACTTTGTAACCTACCGTATCACCAATGGTTTGACCGAGTTCTTCAGCAATTCGATCAGCGACGGTTCGCGCGGCAATTCGACGCGGTTGCGTATGTCCAATCCACCCATAAATTCCACGACCGGCGGCTAAACATAATTTCGGTAATTGAGTGGTTTTTCCTGATCCGGTTTCTCCACAAACGATTAACACTTGGTGTTGGCGAATCAGTTGAACTAACTCCTGTTGTTTTTCGCAAACGGGTAGTTCTGGAAAATTTAACGGGGGAATGGTGCTACGACGTTGTTGTACGGTAGCGATAGACTCTATAAATTGTTGATTAAGTTGTTGAATTTTTTGGCTACACTCTTCGCCTCGTTGGCATAAACGACGTAATTGTTCTAGTTGTCGTTTAAAATGCGGACGATCTTGGGTAAGACAACGAGCTAATTTCGACCACAGCGGTTTCAGGAGTTCAGCGGACATTTTTGCAACAGTCAAATCAAAACGACATTATAACGTGAAGTCCTACTGTAATCTTATTTAAACAATTGCCGTTGCTCTTTTCTAAAATCCTCCTGCTCCTTTTTTCAATAGGCGATACTGAAATTGTGTAGAGACGTTGGATTGCAACGTCTCTATAATCATTAAAATTATTTCTTTGATTTAAAAACGCAATAAAGGGAATTTGAGGGGATTTTATTTTAATGATTCGTTAACAAACGGCTCAATCGCTTGATACATTAATTGATGAATTCTGGGACTTGCGGCAATCACATTACCGGATTTCATATAATATTCTCTGAATGAAAAATCAGTGACTACGCCGCCCGCTTCTTGAACCAATAAAATACCGGCTGCCATATCCCAAGGCGATAATCCAATTTCCCAATAACCATCCATGCGTCCCGCAGCAACATATGCTAAATCTAACGCGGCTGATCCGGCGCGTCGAATCCCCGCCGTATCAATGGTTAAAGCGCGAAACATGCCTAAATAAGCATCCAAATGTTGTTGATGTTTAAACGGAAAACCGGTAGCTAATAAAGTGCCTTTAAAACTGCTAGGTTGAGTGACACGAATTTTTCGATTATTTAATCTTGCTCCGCCACCCCGTTGAGCAGTAAATAATTCATCGCGCACCGGATCAAAAACCACCGCCACCTCTAATTTTCCTTTATAACGTAAAGCAATCGACACTGAATAATGTTCAAATCCATGTAAAAAATTGGTCGTGCCATCCAAAGGATCAATAATCCATACATAATCTGTGCCAGATTGTTCGCCACTTTCTTCAGCTAAAAAGCCATGTGTAGGATACGCGGCACGAATGGTTTTGATAATTTCACGTTCGGCTTTCCAATCGACTTCTGAAGCAAAATCATTTTTGGTTTTTTGCTGAATGGTTAATTGGGGTACTTGTTCTGAACAGCGGCGGATGAAATCACCGGCTTGACGTGCCGCTCGAATGGCGATAGTGAGCATTGGATGCATAATTGAAACTCAATCCGTAATCAACAAAACTGCTTAGAATAACAAATCTTTTGTTAAAATGAATTTTTTTATCTGAGAACGATAGTGTTATCACCAGTTAATATCGTATTAGTCGAAACTTCGCATCCGGGAAATATTGGCGCAGTAGCGCGAGCGATGAAAAATATGGGAATATCGCAGCTCCGTTTGGTGAATCCTAAACAGTTTCCTTGTGCTGAGGCGACAGCTAGGGCTTCTGGAGCCGATGATTTATTAGCACAAGCGCGAATTTTCAGCGATTTAGCAACAGCAATTAGCGATTGTACTTGGGTGATTGGCGCAACCGCGCGTTTACGAACCGTTCCCGTGCCGGAAATCAGCCCTAGAAATTGTGCGCAACAATACGCTACCTTGACAACCCCGATCGCCTTGGTTTTTGGACGAGAAAATTCCGGTTTAACCAATCAAGAATTGGATTTATGTCATTATTTATTAAAAATTCCTTGTAATCCAACTTATAGTTCATTAAATATCGCAGCGGCGGTGCAAATTGTGTGTTATGAATTTTGGTTAGCCAGTCAGGAAATACCGGCAAATGCAACGGGTCGTGATCAAACTCTACCACCGTTAGCAACCGCCGCACAAATGGAAGGTTTCTATCAACATTTACAACAAACCATTGAAGTGATTGGTTTTTTACAACCGGAACGCGCCGAATCCATGATGCGCCGGTTGCGACGAATTTTTAATCGTACTCACTTAGATAGCCACGAATTGGATATTTTGCGTGGTATTTTACGTTTTGCACAACATCATTCCTTAAAACCATGAGCCTATTTCAACAGTTACGCGAAGATATTGACTGTGTATTTGACCGTGATCCTGCGGCACAAACCGTGTTTGAAGTGATTACCTGTTACCCGGGATTTCATGCGATTCTGATTCATCGCCTCAGTCATTATTGTTGGCAACAAGGCTGGAGATGGCTAGGTCGATTTATTTCACATTGTGGACGCTGGCTAACTGGTATTGAAATTCATCCGGGGGCGCAATTAGGGCGACGTTTATTTATTGATCACGGTATGGGAATTGTCATCGGCGAAACCGCCGTGATTGGTGATGATTGCACTTTGTATCATAGCGTTACTTTGGGTGGTACGAGTTGGAAAAAAGGCAAACGTCATCCAACTTTGGGAAATGGCGTAGTGATTGGCGCGGGTGCAAAAGTATTAGGTCCGATTATGATTGGGGATCAAGCGCGAGTCGGCTCTAACTCAGTGGTGTTAAAAAATGTACCTCCAGCCGCGACGGTCGTTGGGATTCCGGCGCATTTAGTGGATAAATCGAATACCGCTCATCAACGCGATTCGCTGGCTAATCAATCACGTTTTCAAGCTTACGGTACTGCGGCGGATATGCCTGATCCGATTGCGCAAGCAATTAATCAAATGTTGGATCATATTCATCAAATGGATAAACAAGTTGAAGCAATGCAACAAGCTTTGATTGTTGCCGGAATTGAATGTCCAATAGCTAAAGTTTCACAATTAGAAGCCTGTGAAATTAATGATACCCAAGAATAAATCGCTGTATTGTTGTTAAATAAAAAATTGAATTCATTATTTATTATTATTTTTATTATGTGTTTAGCTATTCCCGCAAAAATTATAGAAATATTACCGTGTTCTCATGAATTGTACCGTCAAGCTAAAGTAGATTTTTCGGGAGTTTATAAAATAATTAGTTTGGCTTATTTACCCGAAGCTAAACTGAATGATTATGTGATTGTTCATGCTGGATTAGCCCTTTCTATTTTAGATCAACAACAAGCTTTAGAAACTTTAACTGATTTACAACAACTAGCGGATATTTATCCTAGCGAATCGCTATCATGACTCTTGCTCATTCTTTTCGTGATCCCCAATTAGCCCAAAAATTATTGCATTTAATTCGTGAACGATTAACGCAATCATGGACAATTATGGAGGTTTGTGGCGGACAAACGCATCAATTTATTCAATACGGTATTGATCAATTATTACCTGATCCAATTCGTTTAATTCACGGACCGGGTTGTCCAGTTTGTGTAACGCCGATTCAAGCCATTGATCAAGCCTTAATTTTAGCCGCGAAAAAAGAAGTCATTTTTTGTTCTTTTGGCGATATGTTACGCGTTCCGGGATCAAAAACAGATTTATTAACTTTAAAAGCTCAAGGCGCGAATATTCGGATTATTTATTCACCTTTAGAAATTATTTCGATTGCTCAACAATATCCCCATTCCGAAATTGTTTTTTTTGCCGTTGGTTTTGAAACGACCGCACCAACGACTGCATTGTTAGCTTTACAAGCGCAACAATTACAATTAAAAAATATTTCTTTATTAGTTGCGCATGTTTGTGTACCTCCAGTATTAATCCAATTATTAACTAATCCTCATACTTCAGTACAAGCTTTTTTAGCCGCCGGACATGTGTGTGCAATTATGGGAATGCAACAATATCAATCAATTGCTAGGGATTATCAAGTACCCATTGTGGTGACTGGTTTTGAACCAATTGATTTGTTACACGGGATTTATCAAGCAATTAATCAATTAGAACAAAAACAATATTGTGTGACCAATGCTTATTCGCGGGTAGTGAATTCAACAGGGAATTTATTAGCCCAACATCATTTAAATAAAGTCTTTATTAAAATCGATCGATATTGGCGCGGATTAGGCTTAATTCCTAACAGTGGATTAGGTTTATCTAGTGAATTTGATTTTTGTAATGCTGAAAAGAAATTTGAATTTACTCTCGATAATGCGATGGATAATCTCAATTGTCGTAGTGGCGAAATTCTACAAGGGTTAATTAAACCGCCGCAATGTGCTGAATTTGCTCGAAAATGTCATCCAGAAACGCCTTTAGGCGCGACTATGGTGTCGAATGAAGGGGCTTGTGCAGCTTATTATCGTTATCGACGCATCACTATTGGTCCGAATTCATGATGAAAATTGATTTTTTAATTATTGGACAAGGATTAGCCGGTAGTTTATTAGCTTGGGAACTGATTAAACGCAATTGTAAAATCATGGTCATTGATAATGGTCAAGAAAATGCGTCGAAAGTTGCCGCTGGATTAATTAATCCGATTACTGGAAAACGTTTAACCAAAGAACCGAATATTGATGCTTTATTATTGACGGCAAAAACCACTTATCAACAATTAGGCGATTTTTTTGATCAAGATTTTTATATTGAAAAATCGATGCGGCGGATTTTACGCAATCAAACCGAAGTAGAATATGCACAAAAACGTTATCAACAGCCAAATTATTCATCGTATTTATCCGAAATTAAATTTGATAATACAGTTTACGCTCCTTTAGGATCAATTTATCAATCTCAAACGGCTTATTTATTAACGAGATTATTATTAGAACAGATAAGACGATTTTTAATTCAGCATCAAGCGTATCAACTCGCTGAATTTAATTATCACGCTTGTCAATTAAAACCGCATTTACAATGGCAGGCTTTTCAGCCAGATAAAATTATTTTTTGTGAAGGACAATTAGCTCGATATAATCCTTGGTTTAAAGATTTACCTTTTCAAGTAGCTAAAGGAGAAATTTTAACTTTAGAATCAGGTATTGTATTAGCTGATGAAATGTTAAATTATGGCTATTGGATGATTCCTTTAACCGATTATTTATTTCGTACTGGAGCAACTTTTGATACCCAACATTTAAATGAGATTTGTACTGATACCGCCAAACAAGAATTGTATCAACAATTACAATTATATTATCCACAATTAACCGATATTAAATTCATTAAACATCAAGCACATATTCGTCCTTGTACAATGGATAAAGCCGCTTTTATTGGCATACATCAAGATTATTCAAACTTAGCTATTTTTAATGGATTTGGTTCAAAAGGCTGTTTACAAATTCCTTATTACAGCCAACAATTCGCAGATTATTTATTAAATCAGCAACCATTAGACCGTAAAATTAATTGTCAACGTTATCGTTAATCAATTAACCTATTTTTATTCATTAGAGATAAAAATCAATAGTGTTTTTTATCAACTCTTATTCACAAAATCTTTTCAAATTTTAACAATTCATTTCTGTATTATCAAACAGTCATGTTACACTCATTGTTAGCAATCTTTGTTTCATGAAAGATTGTTTATTGTATCCTAACTTTAGGTAAATGTTATTTTTTAAGGTTTAACAATGGCAATTTATGTTTATAAATTTGGTGGCACTTCGGTAGGTTCAATTGAACGTATCAAAGCGGTTGCCCAAAAAGTAAAACTTGCCCAGGAACAAGGTCATCAAATGGTGGTCGTAGTTTCGGCAATGAGCGGGGAAACGAATCGGTTGATTGATTTAGCAAAACAGCTACAAACGCTGCCTAATGGTCGAGAATTAGACGCGCTGGTGGCGACCGGTGAACAAGTCACTTCCGCATTATTAAGTATGGCTTTGGAAGCGATAGGGATTGCAGCTTGCTCTTACACCGGCGGTCAAGTGCGGATTTTAACCGACAGCATTCATACCAAAGCGCGCATTCGGGAAATTGATGATACGCGAATTCGGCAGGATTTGAATGCCGGTAAAGTGGTTGTCGTTGCCGGATTCCAAGGGATTGATGATCAAGGCAATATTACCACCTTGGGACGTGGAGGTTCAGACACCACCGCAGTCGCTTTAGCCGCCGCGTTAAAAGCGGACGAATGTTATATTTACACTGATGTGGATGGGGTTTATACCACTGATCCACGCGTAGAACCCAAAGCGCGTCGTTTGGCACAAATTACGTTTGAAGAAATGCTGGAAATGGCGAGTTTGGGATCAAAAGTATTACAAATTCGCTCGGTGGAATTTGCCGGTAAATACAATGTTAAATTGCGTGTTTTGTCTTCTTTTGTCGAAGGCAATGGCACCTTAATTACTTATGAGGATACAGAAATGGAAAGTGCTTTAATTTCAGGAATTGCGTTTAATCGTGATGAGGCTAAATTAACCATTACCGGCATTCAAGATATGCCCGGAATTGCCTCGAAAATTTTAACGCCAATTGCTGAACAAAATATTGAAGTCGATATGATTATTCAAAATGTATCCGCAAATGGAACAACGGATTTAACTTTTACCGTGCATCGAAATGATTATGTTAAAGCAAAACAAATTTTGCAAAGTATTAGTGCGGATTTAGCGGCAAAAGAAGTGATTGGTGATGATACGATTGTTAAAGTATCGATTGTTGGTGTAGGAATGCGCTCGCATTCGGGAATTGCTAGTACGATGTTTAAAACTTTAGCTGCTGAAAATATTAATATTCAAATGATTTCCACCTCAGAAATTAAAATTTCAGTGGTGGTTGATGAAAAATATTTGGAATTAGCGGTTCGATCATTACACAAAGCGTTTGCTTTAGATCAGGCTTAATTGTCAATATTCTCATTAAAAACTTTCCAGAGAATAAACTCTCTGGAGAGTTTGTTTTTTCACCCTAAAACTGAGAAATCATCATGTCAAATTCTGTTAAATTATTTTGGCTCTATAGCAATTTCAATTCTAACAGATATAAAAATTATTAACATATTTAAAATAATAATTTATATTATCTAAAGATATAGATTTAATTGCAGAATAAATAGATAGCCATAAATGAAATTCACATCTAGGTTTAACTCTTTTAATAAACTGCTTAAATTTAGACCAAGCCAATTCTATGAATAAAATAGGCTTTATTAAGATAGCCTTGAAAAGTATGATGAAAAGTCATTCCTTCTTTCGCTATAATTCCAACCGTTGTATAGTGCTTTCCTTGTGAAGTCGGTCGTTCACTATAAGCTCTTTCATTTTTAGGAGAACGTGCAAATTGCACAGTCATATTCAAGCAAGTACCTGTTTCATCAAGAAAATTTCTATCATTTTCAGAAATATCGCTTAACTTTTTTACGAATTCTTTCCTTTTTTCTTGAACACTTTTTTCATCTTGCTTGGGATCGTAAAAGCTTTTTTTTTAAGTGATATATTTGCCTTTTTTAAATGACCATGTATAGTTGAAATACCAATTAATTCATTAAATTTTTCTAAATATTTTTGGCGGAGTTCTTCCAAAGTAATATCATTTTTATTTTCAACCTCAGAAATAAGAAATTGCTTCCCTTCTTCACCGACTACAAAATAAGTTGCTCCACCTTTTTTAGCGGGAGTTAATGTTCCTTCATTTTCGTATTGAGCTTTCCAACGTGAAACTGTAGCTGTTCCCAATTCAAAAAAATTAGCGGTTTCATTATGTTGTATGTTCTTTTAAATATTTAAGGAATATTTAAGGACAGATTTTCTTAATTTTTCTTCTGGATTAAATTTTTCCATACTATTTACCCATAATTTTATTATTGTACTTATATTATTATAATATCAGATAGGGTTGATAATGCTATAGAGCCTAATTAATTAAAAAATTTCAGATATAAAGCTCAATAAAAACTTCTAATTCATCAAGACACCTTGTAATCTATATAAGAATTTTTTAAAGGTTTATCTATACAAATATCAATAAATGCTGAAAAAAATAAAGCCATACTCAAATATAAAAAACCAAATTTAGGAAAAGAAAAATAATTGGCAAGTGCAAATGTTGGAATATGTAACAAATATAGTGGATATGAAAAATCACCCAATAATCTTAATAGTTTTTCTATGAAATAATGAAATCTAAATAAATGTCCGTAGCCTACAAAAACACAACAAATTAACCATGTAATAGACCAAAAATTTGTGATATGATAACCATTAATTGATATAGAAAAAATACCAATTGCTAAAAGGATAAAGCTAGAGTAAGCTTTCTTCTGGTTATAAAAATACCAAAAACCTATTAACCATGCCCATCCTAGCAAGATAATATTTAATCCATATAACAGATCAGAATAATAGATAAAGTTGAAATAACGATAAAAAGCGAAAATCAAAGAAGATACAATAGCAGTTGAAAGTATATATTTATCTTTGTTAATCAAATAGGGAGCTATAATATAAAAAATACTTCAATAGCTAATGTCCAAACGATAATATTTGTACTAATGCTAGGTGATATAATTCCTTGTAAGAAAAAAATATTTGCAACAATAAGATACCAATCAATCTGTATTGCCTTATTAGTTATTAAGGGGATTAATACACTTATGCTAATGCTGAAAATATATAAAGGAAAAATTCTTATAAACCTCCTGAAATAGTAACCTTTAGGAGAGGCATTTAGCGAAGCGGCAATAGAAAATCCAGAGATAAGCAAAAAGCCTAAAACAGCAACAACAGGAGAAAATTTGTCAAACTTTAAAAAAGGGGCGCTTTTAGGGAGATACCAACCTAAATGAGCTGTTAAAACAATAAACGCTAGAAAAAAGCGTAAGCCCCCCAGCAAAGCCCAATTATTAATTTCAACAGCTTTTAGTTTCATTTTAAAGGACACAAAGTTTATCTTAAAAAACTAGTAATTATATTTTATTGATAACTTTTTTAATGCTGCTTTTTATCTGCTGAAAACCTACTTTTGTTTGATTAACAATTTCTTCGGTGGGCATTAATACAGTGCCTTTTATCCATTCATTAGGTCTAGCTTTAAAAACAGTGGAATGATACTCACCATCCCAACCAGCGGGTGCCTTTTTAGTGTAATAATAGCAGGCAAATGAGCGTCTCATAACATTTGGTGGACAAGTTAAAGGTGTTACACCATGAAAACTGATTTCACTGGTAGCAAATCCACAAATACGATTAAATATAGGGGAAAATGCACCATAGCATTTTTTAATATCTCGATCCCAAATATCTAAATAACCGCCATATTCTTCTTGCCAATCCTTATTAAAATAAATCAAAATGTTTAATCGGCGGTGTAAGTTTTTTTCCTTAATATAATTAAAGTCCAAATGAACATCTACATGACCGCCTGAATTAGTTTCGTGAATACCGCCACCGATTAAATTTGGATCATAAATCAAATTAGGAATACCGATTAAATCAGACATCATAGCAATAAATTCTGCTGAACTTAAAAGTTGATTTAACTTTGCAATAGGTGCAGGAAATTGTTTAGCATCGGTAATTTGAACTTTCTTTTTTCATTTACCGTACTAAACTCCTTGCCTATTTTTTGTGCCTCATGAAATGAGGGAAAGCTATTATAAATTTCATTAGCAAAAGTTTCATCAAGAAAGTTGTCAATGCAAAAATGTGGAAAAGGCTCTGCATTTCTGATGTTTTGTTTTGCAACTTCAATATCGAAAGGATTAATTATTTATTTCCTAAAAATAACCAACACAAAAATTTTAATTTGTTAAGCATTTAAAAGCGATGAATTAGCATCGCCAAAGTTTGTTGCACGAATAAGCTTTTAAGTTCACAATACAGTGTGAAAGAACTAAAGTTTACATTTTACACCATATCTGAACCACATTAACAAATAGAGTTGTATTAACTAAGATAATTTTTCATAAATAAGTAGGTACACAAAAGTTTTTCGGTATAAAGCAGGTTACAAATTTCTGAATTCCTTGAATCATCTAGCTTCGAGAAACTGATTATGAGGTTTTAAGCGGTTTCCACCCGCCGCCTAAAGTTTTATATAAATAAATTAAATCATTACTTAATTGTCCCTGACTTTGTTGATATTGATCTTGTACATTTAACCAATTTCGTTGCATTTGTTGTACATTT
>JACCEE012569621.1_pt1 | contig 51709 bp, 35 predicted proteins | sample 7449931 | NCBI WGS metagenome assembly JACCEE01 (sample SAMN15323457, study PRJNA562643) | freshwater metagenome | isolation source: river surface water | place: USA:Blue River Watershed | collected 2017-08-19 | reverse complement strand
TAAAGAACTATTAGATATATTTATAGCTTTTTTAATAATATTTTCAGTAATATTATTGTTATCATAACTTAGATCTAAATTAAAATTTCTATAAAAATTTGCCCAAATAAATTCACTAAATGGAGTCCAATCTTTATTAAATCCTTTTTTTTTTCTAATAATTCCTGCTAAACTACGATATGGATCATTTTTTAAATGTTTAACATGGTTTGGTAATAAATCTAAAAAGGACTTCAAATCTAATTTATTACCCTTTTCATCATATAACCAAATAAATTTTTTGTTGTACATTTTATACCAAAAATCATTATAATTTAAATAAGACCAGTCTTTTAAAATTTTGTAATAAACATATTTTAAATCTAAATTATAAATAGTTCTAGTTAAATGATGATGATCAATCATATAATAAATATTATGTGGTCCGATAATAATAGGAACAATTTTTTTTTTTAAATAATTATCAATATTATGTTTACTCAAAATTTTTTTTTCTTTGTCTAAAACTTGTTGTAAACCAATAGAAATTTGTGTTGGATGTAATAAATCAATAGTAATTTTACTATCTTTAGTCAAGTCCATTTTACTAAACATTGAATAATAAAAAAATAATCCATAAATATAAAATAATTTATTCAGAAGATCTAAATACTTTTATAATCCAAATAAATAAAAATATTGTTAATGGATAAGAAAATCTTAAAAGGAATTCTTTTCTATAATTTAAATCACTTTCTAATATATAAGTTTTTAAATAATTAATAACAATATCATGTAAACTTAATGCTAATAATATTATTAAAGATAAGACAAAAATTTTAATCATTTCTTTCTTTTTATTGATAAATTTAGATAATATTGATGTATTATTTTTTTTTTCTTTTAATTTCTCTTTTAATAGTTCTTGTTTAAGAACATGTACTTGTTCTTCCATAGTAATATTATTTTGAATATTTTGTTGATTATTAATTTGATTTAATTGATTATTTTTAATAGGATTTGCTGTTTGTAATGGTTCTTGAACAGGTCCTCCACCAATATCATTAAAATTAAAATTAGATTGTAATTCACCATAATAAGCAGAATTTAAATCTGTACCAAAATTCATTTTATTTTAAGTATATATTTTAATTTTATCGAATTTCTAATAAAATATGTATATAATTTTATTATATTAATTTTGTATTATAAGTGGGAATATATTTAAATTTATGAAAAGGATCATATATTTGTTGTTTTTTTATAGCGTGGAAGGATAATTCATGACCATAACATTCTAAAGAAAAAAAATGTTTAATATTTTCGAAGTTCTTATCATAAATAATATAAGATAATAAATCAGCTATAAGAGATAAACAACAGTTTTTATTATAATTATCTAATGGATGAAAGAATAAAATAGAGTGATAATGATATGCTAAAATAGTTTCAATAGATCCAAATAAATTATTATCAATTTTTAAAGTAGTAAAACAAGCATTAACAGAAAATATATCAATCAAAGGAATTTTCTGAATGTTATAGTTAAGTAAATAAATTCTATATTTTTTCATTTTAGTATTATCTTCAATAAAGTCATCTAATTTATTTAATAAAGTTTCTTCTATAATAAATTTATATTTTTTATGTTCGAATAAATTTTCAATAAACTCATTTAAATTTTTAATTAATTTGTTAGCTAAACTTAATGGTTCATTTGATAAGATAGATAAATATGAAGTAACAAAATATTTAGAATTAGTGATTAAATTATATTTAGTAAATATATTTTTTAATAATAGAGTAAGAGGATCGTTATTATTTTTACATATAATTTTATTAAAATAAGTTGTAAATGCATATGTACCAATAATTGGTAAATTTTTAATAACTGGAAGATTAATGATAAAATCTAAAATTTTAATGATATTATTATCAGTACAATTATAAATTTCTTGATTTTTTTTTAGATTTTTAATTAATTGACTTTTATTAGGCAAATAAAACTTATCAAATATTTTAATTCTATTATATATTTTATCCCATCTGAATGCAGATGAGTAAGGTTTAGCAAATTCTAAATGAAAAGAGAATTTAATAACTTCAAGAGGTGCAATTTTAATTTTTGTATTAATATCCAATAAGTTTTTGTTTGTTTTTAATTGAGTAAGTAACAAAAATCTATCATAATCATCTTTATTAATATAGGTGAGATCTACGAATGAATAAGTATCATATTTAACTTTATATGTACCTTTATGTAAAGCAGTAGTAACAATAATTTCTTTTATTTTAGTTTTTTTATATAAAATATTTGCTAATTCTATAGCATCATTTTTAGCATTTGTAGAAAATAAATCATAATCTGGTATAGAATTATATTTATTATAAAATTGTTTATTTAAAGGTAATGCAAGATTAATAGCTCCTCCTCCATATAATATTAGATTTTTCTTAATAATAAATTCTTCAATAATATTTTTAATATTTTTGTATTTATTATGAAATTCAAAATTATTTTTTTTTTCTAGTTGATTTTTTATAATTTCTAATTTGTTTGTAGCAGACGAAAAAAATATATCTTTAGAAGAATTAAAATAATTCATTTATCTTAATTTTATATAATAATTTTTTTTCTTCTATTCTTATAAATATAAATGCTAAATTCAAAATATAATAAATCTCTTCTAAAATTATTTTTAATTCTATTAGGATTAATAATTTTTACAAGTGCTTTAGGTGGCGGTATACAAGTAAGTGAGAATTTTTGGGAGGATATAGAGAAAGAAGAAAACTCTGAAGAGGAATTTAGTGAAAATTCTCAAGAAAATAGTTCTTCATCAGAAAATAACTCTAATTCTGAAACAGATAAAAACGTTAAAGAATTAACAAAAGAGGTAAATGAACCTAAAAAGGGAGTAGAAGAGTTAGAAATCAAGGATAAAGTTAAAGAGTCAATAGAACCTTTCCAAGGTTCAGTATTTGCAGGTACATTTTGGTAATTATTAAATATATAGTTCAGAATTATCTGAATTATAAGAATCAGTTTCATCATTACTACTATTATCATTAAATTTTTTTTCTTTTTCTAAATAAATTTTATTGAAATTTTTTTGAAGAAAGTCAACTTCTTCTTCATCAGAATTTTGGTTATTAAGAATTTCATTTTGATTTTTCATATAATCAATAAAACTAGGATTATAATTATTATTTAAAGGGTAATATTCTGTTTTATTATTTTCGATTGCAGGTCTAAAAAATTTAACAACAATAAGAATATGATGATTAATTCCTTTAAAATCATATAAATTTCCATCAGATGTTTCAAATCTAAAATGTAATTTTTCTAATTTACCTATAGGATGAAACTCTTTATAATTAATAGAGGAAAAATCAAATCGTGCGTCAGCATAACCAAGAACACCAAGTTTAAAAAGAGCTAATCCCGGTGAATTGCTACCATAAGCATAAGAACCACTTAATTGACTTTCTATTTCAGGACAGCGTAATATAATAAACCTTTCTCCAACTAAGGAAATTCTTCCAGTTGGTGTTAAAGTAAAATTTTTGTATGATGAGTTAATAGTGAAACCGAATGAATTGTTAATTATAAAATCATTGTTAATAGTATTAGATAATGGATCATCTATAATTAGTGTATTAGTAGAACTTGTAATTGAATGTTCTTCTAATAGAGCATTATTATTCCAAGAAAATAAACGCATGGACTCAATTTGTAGTGTAGAAGAGATTTTAATATAGTTCTCGTCCATTATATCATAATACCATATTAATCCATCTTTTTCAGAAGTTTCTTTAGTATCTTCATGTAAAATAAAAGTTAAAACACTATTTTCTGTACTTCCAGAATATTGTAATAAATTATAAATATCGTTATTGAACTTTATTTCAACTTTATACATAGGATTATATGATTTAGATTGGTTAATATCATTTTTTTTATTTTTTAATTCTGTTATAGTTATATTTTCGATAGAAGAATCAGAATCTTTAATTTTTCCAGAAAATAATGTCGTATTAAAAATGTTCGTTTCTATATTAAACTCTCTAATTTCCCATGTTATATTGAGTGTATTTAAAGAACTGGGATCTAAATAATCATCAGGCATAACAGTATGTTTAAGGCCAATATAAATTATTATAGTATCTATTGATCTATTATAATCAGAATTTTTAGTAGTATTTTCTATTTGATTAAAAATTTGCATTGCCGAATGATTTTTATAAATATTTACATAATGTGAACTATTATCACTATCAAAATATATCCTAGAGTCATTAATCATTATTCCATCTTCAAAATAAGATTCTAAATTATATTTAGTATATTGAAAAATTTCGTTATCAGTAGTATTAGCTATAATAGATCCAAATTCATGTTTATCAATATAATTATAGAAATTTGAATTTGTATTTTTAGCTAATTCATCAAATCCTAAAATTTCTGTGATATTACAATTATCAAAATTAAATTTAAAAGGATAATTGGATTTGTAATATATAATACCCTTTCTTTCGTGAGGATTACTCAAAGATAGTGGTGAAATATTAATAGTATTTGTACCTTTATTAAAAGTTAAATTATTTAATAATGCTGATATTAATGTTTCAATATTATAATCTTGATGTTCAAAAACTACACTACCTGTATAATTAGTATTTTTATATCGAAAGGTATATTTGAAAGTATCATTATATTTATCTATAATATACATTGTACGTGGTATAGATGCATCTAATATTTCTAATCCATAAACATTTTTAAAAGGTTCATCAAATGAAACAATATATTCGGATGGAGTTTGTCCGATTTCTTTATTTCTTTTTTTACTATCAATAAATAAAATAAAATTTTCCTTTTTACAATTTTTTTTTAAATAATCAATATCTTCAATTGTCATTTTAATTATTTATAAATAATTAAAAACTTTTAATTTTTAAATATTAATAATATTATATAAGAAGAAGTAAAAATGTTAAATGTAAATATTTCTAATTCCTCTAAATTAAATAAAATTAAAGTACCTTATAATTGGCCAAATATAAATGACAAAAATATGCAAAAATATTTATATAATTTTTATCGTAATAATAAATCAGAATATCAACCTATCGAATATAATGAATTAAATGGGTTCGGAAATAGATGTATTGAAAATACTTCAAATAGTAGTAAATTATCCCTAATACAATCTTCTACATATATGTTATTAAAAGGTATAGCAGAAAAAGAATCTGACACAAGAGGAATGTTAATATATCATTCAACAGGTTCTGGGAAAACAGTTGTAGCGACAAGCATAATGGATGCTTTCTGGGAAACAAAAAAAAAAATTATATATTTATCTTCTGTAGAAGCTTTAAAATCTAATTCAGAATTGGCATTTCATAAAGAGGCAGGTAGATTTTTTCCAAGATTCAATAAAACAAATTTGAAATACAATAATTGGAAAGAAAAGCAAACAAAAATTGCAGAATTATTTTCTAAAAGACATATAGAATTTTTGACATTTGCCAAATTATCACATAAATTATTGATTTCCCATGGTTTAAAACGAGTAAAGACAGAAAAAGAGATTATAGAACATAAAAATTATTTAAATAATGCAGTATTAATAATTGACGAAGTACAAAATATTTTTAAACCATTACCTAATCAGCGAGATGAACATCTTAAATTAAGAGATTTTTTATCTGATTATAAAAGTCCATATATAAAAGGGTTAAAAGTATTTATTTTAACAGCAACACCAGGAGATTCACCTAAAGATATTGTAGAATTATTAAATTTTATTAGACCATATAATTCAGAACCTATTAAAATACCAAATATAAATGATAATATTAGTTTAAATATATTTAGAAATAGAATAGCTGGTTTAGTAAGTTATTTAGATGCATCTTACGATTATTCTAAATTTCCGAGAAAATACTATATGCCTCCACAGATTGCATATATGAAACCTTATCAATTTGAGAAATATGCTGAAAAATTATTAGAAATGAAAGACGAAGAGAAAAGTTTTGAAGCATTAGAAAAATTAAATAAAAGAAATGAATATTATAAAACTGCTAGAAGATATTCTAATATGTTATACGAATTTGCAGAAAATATGACAATTAAAGAATTTTCCACTAAATTACCTTTGTTGTTACAAAATATTTTTGATTATCCAAATGAAAAACATTATATATATTCTTCATTTTATATTAATCGGGGTTATGGAGGACAAGGTATTAACGCAATAGCAAATATATTACAACAATATGGATATAAACAACTTACAATTAATGAGGCAAAAAGAGGTTTTAATAGTTTAACAAAAGATAAAAGATATATTTTATTAACTAGTAAGGAATTAAATAAAAATTATTCGGAGAGTGAGACTAATGTTAATTTAGATTATTTAAAAGAGTTTTTTAATGATTCTAGAAATGTTTATGGAGAATATGCTCAATTATTTTTGGCATCTCAAAAATATTATGAAAGTATACATCTAAAAGCTGTTAGAAATGTACATATATTTGAACCATTATTAGCATTAACAATGGAAAAACAATTAATAGGTAGATCAGTTAGATTATGTAGTCATGCAGATCTTGATAAAAATAGTAATGAATGGAACGTTAAAATTTGGAAATATTATGCAGATTTTCCATCAAATTTAAATATATATAATGTAGATAAATTTAAAGATAAAATTAATAATGCTAAAGAAGAATTATTATATACTGAAAAAAATACTGAAAGAAGTATACAATTAAAAAACGAAATAGAAAGCTTAAATAAAGAACTAAAAAAAATAGATAAATTAAATTATCAGTCTATTAAAATGGTCGATAAATTAATTAATAAAGAAGCAATATTACGTTCTAAAGAAATGTTAAAATTAAATAAAATTATACAAGAATCTGCAGTTGATTGTATATTAACAAAAGATTTCCATAAAATAAGAAAATGTTCTTTTGAATAAATTAAAATAAAAATAAATAATAAAAGCTAAGTAATAAAAAGATTATAAATAAAAAAAATTAGAAAAATCAAATATTGGGTTAAAAATTATATTATGCATTTAATTTTAAAATTAGTGAATTTATTAGATTAAAATGCAAATAGCTAAACTAATGATTGCTTTAGGAGTAGGTTTTAATTTAGGTAATAGATTTGATAATGATGAACAACCAAATGATATAAATTCAGTAAGATATGTAATTGATAAATTTTCAGATAAAGGATTTACATCTATTAGAATACCAGTAACATGGTATAGATCGAGTGGTTGTGTTTTAGATGACGATATATTTATGAAAAAATTAGATAATGCTGTTGATTATTCTATAAAAAAAGGTTTAAAAGTTGTATTAGATGCACATCATGAACATTGGTTATTTGATAGTTATGATGATAATGATAAAATAAAATTCCAAAATTTATGGACAAGAATAGCAGAACATTATGATTATATAGCAGATAATAGAATAATGTATGATATATTAAACGAACCTCATGGTGTTTTTGATTTTAATAATAATAATATAGAATTATATATTAACAGAACTAGAGCAATTAATAATGCAGGTTATAAAGGTGTTAGGAAAGTTACTAAAGAAAAGGTTGTTATTTTAGAACCAAATGAATATTCAGTTTTTTATAATTTAAATAAAATTTATCCAACTAAATATAGTTTACCAGGTCATGGAATTGATAAAAAAATTGCTGTTTCTGGTCATATTTATGGTCCAACTGAATTTACATTACAAGACGGGAAGACATCTTATTTTAAAAATACAGCAGAGGTATTAGATTTTTATAAGAAAATTGTTAATAATTTAAAAAAATGGCATAAAAAAACAGGTATTCAAATTTATTTAGGTGAATTTGGTGTAGGTGCATATCCTGAAAATCAATCTAGAAGAAATGATGATAGAGTTAGAGCTTATTATTATTATATAACTAAATTATTTTTAAATGAAGGGTGGCCTATATCAGTTTGGTGTGATTCTGGATGGTTTAGATTATATGATAATAATGGAAAATGGTTATATGGACTCGCAGATCAAATAATTAAAGCTAAAAAAGAAGAATTATAAAGTTTCTATATATTTCAAAAATGTTCCAATCTTAATAGATATGATAAGTATTAAATATCCGATAGTTGTTAAAAGAATATTTTTTTTTAAACTTTTATTAGTTTTTAAAAATAATAAGAATAATCCGATTATAACAATTAAAATACTATAAATATATGGTTTCTGTAAATTCCAAAAATAAGGTAACAAAATAATTAATCCTGTAAATAAATAAGAGAAAAACATAGTAAAACCATAAATTAATAATTGTTTATTTGTATATTGTTTTTTTTCGAAAATTAGAAAACTTTCATCAGATACAAAAGCACCATATGCCATACTTAAAGCTTCTACAAATACTAAAATTAATCCAGATACAATAATATATTTATTAGGTACTTTTGCAAAATGTGTTCCAACTACAACACCAGTAGTAGATATTAAACTATCTTCAATTCCATAAACAATATTTCTAATTAAAAATGGGTCCATAATTATATTAAATTAAATAAAATAATAAAAATTTAGCTTTTTTCTAATTCTTGAAATTCTTTTATTAATAAATCTAATTGGTCTTCATTTATTTCTTTTTCTTCAATTAATTTATTAGTTAAAAATTCTAATAAATGTTTTTTAGAAAGCATTATGTGTTTTGTTTTTTTATACATAAACTCTAATAAATCAAATTTTTCTTTATCTTGATTATAAGAATATATTGATTCACCAAATCCAAATTCACTAATAATACGATTAACTAATGATTTGGCTTCATTTAAATCATTTTTAGCACCTGTAGTTATTTTATTAGGACCTAATATTACTTCTTCTGCAATTCTACCGGCTAATAAAACAGCTATTTTAGCTATAAGATATTCTTTACTATATAAACCAATTTCATTAAATTCCTCTTTATTTCTAAAAACTGTAATTCCAAGTTGGCCTTTAGTATTTGGTATAATAGAAACATATATAATTTTATCAAAATCAAAATGTTGAGCCATTATACAATGACCTATTTCATGAACAGCTATGATCTTTTGAGTTTCTTCAGGTATTTCTAATGATTTAAGTTTAGAACCAAATAATTGTTTTTGATAAGCTGTTGTAATATAGTTATCATCAATTTCTGTTGAGTTTTTTTTACAAGCCAAGATAGCAGCATCATTCATAACTGTACTAATATCAGCTCCTGTAAAACCGGTCATTTCTTTGGCATATTTCATTAAATTAACATCTTTAGAAATAGGTTTATTTTTTGAATGAACTTTTAAGATTTTTAATCTAGCATTTTTATCAGGTTTAACAACTGAAATTTTTTTATCAAATCTTCCATTTCTTAATAATGCTTCATCGAGAATATCTGGTCTATTTGTAGATGCAATAACAATGACCTTATCATCAGTACAAAATCCATCTAATTCTACTAATAATTGATTTAAGGTTGATTCTCTTTCTTCATTTTTAGCAGGACTATTTGTTCTAGTACCTCCAATTGCATCGATTTCATCAATAAAAATAATCGATGGTGCATTTTCTCTTGCATCAAAGAAAAGTTTTCTTATATTAGAACTTCCTATGCCAGCATATAAATTAACAAAAGAGGCACCAGATGTTGCAAAAAATGGAACACCTGCCTCACCAGCAATAGCTTTAGCTAATAGAGTTTTACCAGTTCCAGGAGGTCCATATAATAAAATACCTGATGGTAATTTAGCTCCCATTTTAATATATTTTTCACTATCTTTTAAAAAATCAATTATATCAATAATCTCTTCTTTGGCTTCTTCCATACCAGCTATATCATCTAATTTAACATTGCAATGTTTGATCTCAGTGTAAAACTCTTTACTATTATAAAAACTTTTTGAATGAGAATATAAAACCTTACTATTATTTATTTCAGTAATTGGTTTTAGAGTAATAGGAACATTAACAAAACAGTCAGTATAATTAAGGCCATTTAAAAATAAAGAGAAAATAACTAATAATATTTTTTTTTTTATCATTTAAAATTTAAATATATTAAAATTTTAAATATAAAATTTGAAATTTATATTTAAAAATTTAATAACTAATTATTACAATTATGAGTAAAACAATAGCAATTAAAAATAATAAAAATGAAATAAATGAATATATTTTAGTATCAGAAGAGGATTATAACAATGTTATAAAATATAAATGGAGATTATATATTACTAAAGATGGATATAAAAGTATTACTGGAAAAGTAAATAGAATAGATATTCGTTTAAGTCATTTTTTACTAGGAAAACCACAATGTGGAAATGTTATTGACCATATTGATAATAATTCTTTAAATTTTCAGAGAAATAATTTACGTGAAATAACCTATAGTGAAAATTCTCAAAATAAAAAGAAAACATCTATAGAAACTTCAAGTAAATATATAGGAGTTTATTGTCCTAAAAATAGTAAAAATAAAAATAAATGGAGTGTTCGATGTAGTGGTATTAATTTAGGATATTTCGAAAATGAAATTGATGCGGGAATACAATATGATAAATATGTCTTATTAAAATTCGGTGAAAAAGCAAATACTAATAATTTAATTTCATTTGATGAAGTTAAAGATTTGAATATTAATGATTTAATTCATCAAAAAAATAAAGAATTACCAAATAATATTTATAAAGATAGAAGTAAATATTTTTGTAGAATATTATATGAGAAAAAAACCTATAAATCTCCTTATGTTAATACTGTAGAAGAAGCAATTAAAGAATTAGAAATTTTAACTGAAAAAGTTAATGAATTAAAAAAAAATAAAGAGATAGAACATAATAATCAAGAAATTTCAAGAGATGAAAAAGGAAATGCAATTATTTACTTAAATAAAGATAAAACAAAATATACAATTGTTGATGATGATTTATGGCATGAATTATCAAAATATTCTTGGTATTTAAGATATGATAATTATATAGTTTGTAAAATTAATAGTAAAATGGTAAGAATGCATAGATATATACTTAACGCACCAAAAGAATTAAATGTAGACCATATTGATAATAATCCTTTAAACAATAAAAAAGAAAATTTAAGATTATGTTCGCAAAGTCAAAATTGTTTTAATAAAACAAAAACTATAAAATCAACAACAAGTCAATTTAAAGGAGTATCATTTTCAAAACAAAATAATAAATTTATGACTACAATATGGCATAACAATATTAAATATAATTTAGGTTCTTATGAAAACGAATATATAGCTGGTTTAGCATATAATTTAAAAGCACAAGAATTATTTGGTGAATTTTCAAATTTAAATAATATTGAATTAAATATTGAAAAATATGAAAAATATAAAACAGAAATTTTAGAAAACTGGAATAAAAATAAATCAAGCCAATTTGTAGGTGTTACTTATAAAGATAATTCATATATTTCATATATCACTCATAATAAAAAAAGAATATTTTTAGGTAATTATAAAAACGAAAATATGGCTGGTTTAGCATATAATCTAAAAAAAATAGAATTAAATAATAAAGATAAAAGTCAATTAAAATTAAATAAACTAGATTTAAGTAAAGAATTATACGAAGAATATAAAAAAGAAATTTTAGAAAAATGGAATAAATAAACATACTTTCTATATAAAGTTTTTATATAGATATTAACAAAAGCAGAAAAGAAGTATTATTAAATATTTTTTTGATAAATTTTTAGATTTAGATTTATAATATCATTATTAGTTAAAATTATACAAATGGTCTATTATATTGTTTTTATATTTATTTTAATAATTTCAATATTGATATATATCTATATAAATAATATTAAAATAGAGTTTTTAACAATTAACGATAGGAATAAAATTAAAAGACTTTTATATAATTCAAATTATTATTATAGATTTAATAAAATTGATTTTATAGTAAGAAAATGTAAAAATATAGATGATTGTATTAATTTATATTGTGATAATATAGAAACTTTTACAAAATATGAAAAACAATATTTAACAAATTTATGTAAAAAAATCAATAAAAAAATAAAGCAATTTTCAAAATTAAAATTAATAAAATGGAAATTTTGTAAATTAAATTCCAAAATAGAAAATGGTTATCCTCATACTCATAATGATATAATATTTATTTCACAGAATTTCTTTGAATATAATATGGAAGATAATTTAATAACTTTATTACATGAATTAATTCATATATACCAGAGATTTAATAAAAATAAAACAATTAATTTTCATAATAAAATTGGTTTATTTAAATCTAAATGTTTGTGTGATAAATTAATTAATCATAGAACAAGTCCAGATGACTTTAATAATGACCACTATATATTTAAAGGTTATTTAGTTAAGTCAAATTACTTTTATAATGCGAATAATTTATCTAATATGGACATAATTTTCGAGAAAGTAAATTCTAATTTGGATTTAAATGGTGATAAGATTTTAAAAAATTTGAAAATTGAATATGGAATTCAGATTGAAAGCGCAAATGAAGTATCAGCAAGTATAATTAGTCAATATATAATTAAAAATATAAAATTTGATAAGTATTTAAATAATTTTGATTTAGAGGTATATAAATATTTAAATTAAAATGGTTAATTCTACTAATAGATGTATTGAAATTATTAAAACTAAAGATAAAATAATTAGAAAATGTAAAAGACATGGAACTAAAACTGATAATTATTTATGTAAACAACATTATAATAAACATTATTTGTTAAAGGATCCAAAAACTATCATTGCAGAAGTTATGGAAGATATTTTAAATAATTTGAGTAAAAATAAACAGGACGATATTTGTTCTATATGTTTAGAAAACAAAAGAAATGAAGTTTCTATAACACCTATATGTTGTAATAAAAAACAAAATTTTCATTTACAATGTTTAGAGAAATTTTTATGTAATTATTCGGATAATTTCAATTGTCCTATATGTAGAACTAGTTTTACAACTGAAATAATCAGTAAAACTTTTTCGGAAAATCAAAAAAAACTTATGGTAAATAGATTAAATTATAATATCAATAAGATTTTATATAAAATTAAAAAAAATTATACTAAATTTATAGATAAATATAAAACTATTATTAAATATCAAACTTATTTAGATAGAACTTTTACACATATTTCAATAAATCAATATGATAGATGTAAATTATTAATTGATATAAAAAAAAATAAATTAACAGAAATTTATAAATTAATCTGTGAAGAAAATATATCTTTGGAAAATCAATTAACAAAGATGAATAAAATTAATAAGGATATTAATAAAACATTAAGAATTTTTAGTAGAATTAAATATTATAAATATTATATGAAAAATGTTTTAGATGAATTAAATTATTGAAAAAAATATATAAAGCTTAAATTAAAATAAAGATTAAAATGTTTAAATTATTTTTTTATTTATTTTTAGGTGTTTTGTCAAAAGTAACTTCTTATTCTTATGAAATAAGACAAAATAATAACATAAATATTATATGGAAAAAAAATGATAAAATAAACTATGCTTTTGATGTAAATGATTTTTGTATTGATAAATGTTCTAAAGATACATATATATATTTTACTTGGGATAATACAATATTAGATTATTATACTTATATTCAAGATGCTATTAATTATTTAAGTGATAATTATGATGGAGGAATGATTTATTTTGAAAATGGTTTATATTCTTTAAGTAATCAAATTAATATAGAATCAAATATATGTTTAATTGGTGAATCTAAGGAAAATACAGTATTTATATTAGAAGATAATGCACCACCTTTTACTCAAAGTGGATTATTTAGAAGTTTTAAAAGCGAAAATATAACTATAAGTGATTTAACATTAGATGGAAATAAAGCTAATCAGAATATACTATCTACATATGGGCGTTATGGTATTTATACAGAAGTAAATTACTATACATTTTTGAATAATTTAATTGTTAAAAATTTTCAAGGGTATGGTATTGATCCACATGGAAAAAAATCAGATTTAGGAATAAAGAAATGGGGAAAATATTTAATTATAAATGAATGTGAATCCTATAATAATAATGAAGGAATTACTATTGATCAAACAGAGTTTGTAACAGTTATATATAATAAAGCTCATGATAATAATCGACATGGAATTAATATTGTAACAGGTTCTCAAAATGGTCAAGTTATTTTAAATGAAGTTAGTAATAATGGTTACGAATTAGGATTAGGGTGTGGTATAACTATACAAAATAATTTAGATTTTGGTACAAATAATTGGGATCTACAAGAAAATACACTTAAAGATAATGCATTAGATGAAATTTGTGTAAGAGATGTTGAAAATATAGATATACTTAAAAACAATATAATTAACACTAATTTAATTGGTAATATTTATTGTTTTTGGACTGAAAATAATAAATATATAAATATTTTAGATAATTATTGTTATGCTAATAATTTTTTAAGAGATAAAAATAATACTAATATTGTTGTTAAAAATAATTTTTTTGAAAATAATATTAATCCATCTGATGATATACCAGATCCATTATGTAGTAATGGAATTATTAATAAAAATATATGTTGTTACGATAAATGTAGTTCGTGTGGAGGACTAGATTGTTCTAAAGATAAATTTGGAGGTGAATTATGTTGTAGTTCTAGTATAATTTTATCAAATAGATTTTGCAATGAGACATCTGCTCCTTGTATTATAACAGAAATACCTACAGAAATACCTACAGAAATACCTACAGAAATACCTACAGAAATACCTACAGAAATACCTACAGAAATACTTACAGAAATACCTACAAGTGCACCAACATTTAGTCCTACAATAATACAAACAGTAAAACCTACACTAAATAATACTACTAATAATTCTACTTTTAAATATAGTATTTCCAGTTTAATATATATATTTGTACCTCTTTTACTACAATTAATTTAATAAAAATATGTAATATAAATTTGAAGTACTCAATGTTTAATTTTATTAGATAAAAATAATTATTTAATATAGAAATAATATGAATACACAAAATATAGATCCTTATAAAGTAATAGGAGTAAAAAAAAATTTTACAATTGACGAATTAAGAGAAAAATTTAAAAAAATAGTTATAATACATCATCCAGATAAAGGTGGTGATCCAGAATTATTTAAACTGTTTAGTTTATGTTATAAGAAATTATTTCAAGAATATAAATTAAGAGAAACTGACAAACAATTTCATGAATTAAAATTTAATTCCAAAGAATATATAAAACAACAAAAAGAAAATAATTATTATAATACTAAAATAAACTATGAAAATAATGGAAGTACTAGTCAATTTTTAAAAAATTTTAATGAAACTTTTGATAAATTTAAAGTAGAAACAGTTTATGATCAAGGTTATGGTGATAAAATGATGTCTCATTCGGATATTAGAGAAGAAATCGATATCAAAAATAATATAGGAAAATATAATATAAAAAAATTTAATAATGAATTCGAAAAACAGGGAATAAGTTCTTCTAAAAATATTATTAAATATACTAATCCAGAGCCTTTAGTGTCAGTTAAAAATTTAGGATTTACAGAATTAGGTTTATCAAAAATGGATGATTTTAGTGGCGATAACGAAACTTTAAAAAAATTAAATTATACTGATTATATGAAGGCATACACAACCAATAGATTAATAACTCCAGAGATTATTTCAAAACGTAGGAATTTTAAATCTATAGATGATATTAAAGCTCATCGTGAAAAAATTTCTTATCAAATGTCAGACATTGATAGAAAAAAACAAGAAAAAATAGAATATTTAAAGAAAAAAGAAGAAGAAAAACGACAAGAATATTTAAGAGAACAAGATAAACTATATTTTAAACAATTTGAACAATCTAATAAAGCAATGCTAAGATATAGATAAATTTAATTAATCATTCATAATTTGATTTATATCAGCAAGTAATCCACATAATTGAATTTTAGATGTACCTTTGTTAGATAAATTAATATAACAATATGATATTTTAGAAATAATTTTAATTTTTTTATTGGCTTCACATTTTGTTGAATCGATATTTTTAATAATTTTAAAAATAACATTACATATATCTAAAGGTGAATATCCATCATCACATAATTTTTCGATTTTATTAATGGCTTTTAAAAAACTATCTGGATCACCGAATGAATCATAAATTAATTCTGTAATAATATTTTTTGGTGGAGGATCACAAATATTATTAACTGTATCTTCGTCAATATTATTATTATATGCCGAAGCAGCTTGTAAAACATTTACAGCTTTTCTCATATCCCCATTTGTAATAAATATTATATTTTCAATACCTTCTTTGGTATAGTTAATATTTTCTTTTTGACATATATATATTAATCTATCTTTCATTGAGTTTTGTTCAATTGGTTTATATCTTATAATACAACATCTACTATGAATAGCTTCAATAATCTGAGAAGAATAGTTACATAAAAATACAAATCTAGTTGATTTAGAATAATCTTCCATAATACGTCTTAATGCACTTTGTGCACATGTAGTCATATTATCACATTCATCGAGAATGACAATTTTATGTTTATTTTCTGGAAGACTGACCATTTTTTGTGCAAATACTTTAATTTTATTTCTTACAATATCAATACCTCTATCATCAGATGCATTTAATTCCATCACACAATCTCTATATTTATCTTGAAGAATTTGTTTTGCTAGACATAAAATACTTGTTGTTTTTCCTGTTCCTGGAGGTCCAACTAATATTAAATTAGGCATATTATTATTTTCTTGCGAAAATTGTTTAAAAAGTTTTACAACATTAGAATTTCCAGAAATATCATCAATTAATTGTGGTCTATATTTTTCAGCAAATGAATTGTTAATATTCATTATTTTAACTTTTTATATTCGAATAATGCTTAAATAAATTATTTTTAAATAATATTCAAATTTTATTTAACTTAGATAATATTTTTATTGAGATATTATTTTATTAATTGCATTAATTATTATATTATTTAAGAGTTTTGTATTAATTTCGAATAAATTAGAATCATAATTTAACGAAGTATAACTAATATTAATTTTATTATCTATTTCATTATTCAATATACATTTATAAGAATGTTCTATTAAATTAAATTCTTCAATAATTTCTTCCGAAAAAGATTCTACAATATTTTTGTCAAAAAAAATAATCAAAGGGGCACCGTTTAGTTTATCAAACAAAATATGACGTGCATTTGTAATATTATCCGAAATAAATACATTAAAATTTTGTTTTTCAAAATAATTTTTTAAAAATATAGAAGTTTTATTTTGATCTATTATTAAAATATTTAAATATCCTAATATTTCTAATATTAATTTTGTATTTTTTTCTATTATTTCTAAAGATGCAGGTTTATGCATTATAACCATAGATAGATTTATAGTTGTATTATATTTAATTATTTCTGTATCATTCATACTAGAACCTGTATGAACAATTATACCTATATTTGGATTTAATATTTTAATATTTTTAAGATAATCAAGCGAATTATCATTTTGTAGAAAAATATCTAATATTAAAATTAATATACTATTTTTACCTATTATTTTAATGGTATTTAGTAATTCTTCAATATTTGTTACAGGATAAATTATTGCATTTGGAATTTTTTTAACTATATAATTACTAAATATTTCAATCATTACTTTTGAATCATCACATATAATTATTTTAAGTTTATTTCTAATTTCATTAGGTATAAATACTTCGGATATATTTAGTGTTTTGATAAGAGGTATTTCAATCCAGAATATACTACCTTTATTATTATTATAAATATTTGATTGATAACCACAAGATCCATTTAATTTTTTACACATTTGATAAATTAAATATAAATTATTGTTACTATTATCTTTTTTTGTAAATAAAAATTTTTTTTTTTTTTTGGCGATACCACATCCTGTGTCAATAACACTTATTTTTAATATATTTTCTAAAAGGTTCAATTTTATTTTTATTGATCCTTCATCTGTATATTTTTTTGCATTTGTCAAAAGTGTTAAAAGAATTAAAGAAATCCAAGATATATCTGTTATATAAGTTTTTGTTTTATCAAATTCATTATCAATATCTATCAAATATTCAACATTTGTTGAATTAAAAAGTGTCGACATTATTTCGATTAATTTTTCTATTATAATTATTAAATTTGCACTTTCTAATTTTGGTTCAAGATTATTATATTCTAAAGTTAACTTGTTAATTAATATTTTCATCAATTCACAAGCTATTAATTGATTTTTTAAGGAATCTTTAATAAATATATCAAAATTATTATCATTTTTATTTATATGTATATTTAAGGATTCGATACTATTTATTATCATAGCTAAAATATTATTTAAATTTGTTATAAATTTATTTAAATCATCTTTTGTTAAGTCTAATATTTCTAAGTCCTTATTTTTATATTCTACAATTGAAGTTGAATTAATATTATTAATATTGTATTCTATACTATTAACAATAGGTTTTTTTTTTAAAATATAAGTTAATAAATTCTTAATTTTATACATACATATATTGATTTTAATTTAATAGCATAAATTTAGTTTTTTTCGAAATATTTAATATTTAAATTTTAAAAAAAATAAGATATTATTGGTATAATAAATTAGTTTAATCTTTTAATTTTTAATTTTATATATCAAGATCATCTTTTTTGAATAAGATAATTTTAGTATTTGATTCTTTTAGCATTTGTTGAGATATTTTGAAACTTTCACTCCATTTACTATCTGATAAATTTGGTTCAATTGTTACTAAAATACTTATTCCTACTTGTAATAGTGATTTCATACAATCGCTACAAGGAAACATTGTTACAAAAACTATAGAATTTTCTAGTTTAATTCCAGAACGCGCAGCATTAATAATTCCATTTAATTCAGAATGAATTACAAAAGTATATTTTTCTGGTCTTAACCATCTATTATCTGGTTCTGGTGCATTTCTAATAAAACCATTATATCCACAAGATAAAATTGCAAAATTATCTTTATCAATAAAAATACAACCAACCTTTGTAGTATCTTTACTAAATAAATTTGCCTGATATTTTGCTAATTTTAAAAATTTTAAAGCCTTTTCGCGTTTAATTTCAGAAACTTCATCAGTATTAGATGAATCCATTTTATAAATTAATCTATTATTTTTATTCAAATTTTTATATATTTTAATTAATTTGAGAAAATTTGAAAATTTATTTATTTAAAATTAATAATAGTTCTTAATTTATTAATGCAAATCGAAATGTAAAAATGGTCAAAGAAAAAATTTGTAAGAAAGTTAATGAATTAAATTATATTCTTACAATTTTAAATTTAATGTATCCTTTTAATAATTTAGTTGGTTTTATTAAAGAGTATCAATTTGACAAAAAAATAAAAGTAACTAAACAAAGATTATTTTTAAAATATCCATCTTGGGAATATATTTATACTATATTAGATTATTTTGTAATATTTATTGATAATGATAATAAGTCAACATATTTAAATTTTATCGAAACATATAAAACCGATTCAAATTTAAGAAATTATTATGAAAATTTAATTTATTCATAAATTCGTTATATTTTTGAATTTATATTTAAAGAAATTTTTTTTTGTATCAAAATGAAAACTATATAAAGCTAAGACATTAATATAATTCATAAAAAAACAAAAATGACTTCAGTAACTAAAAAAGTACTCGGCAGCCTCAATGCTCTCGCTCAAGAAGCAAAACTCGAAACTATCGACAAAGTTCATCTTGTTCTTTCTGAACATCCCGAAGTTGTCAATAAAGAACTTCTAGAAAAACTTATCCTACAAATTAAGGATTCTTTAGCAGCTGACCCCGATCCATTTGCTGCCATTAAGACTAAAGCTAAACCCAAAGTACCTCGCCCTCCTACTGCTTACAATCTTTTTATCAAAGAAAAAATGGGAGAACTAAAGAAAGAAAACCCTGATATGCCTAACACTAATCTCCTATCTCTTGCTGCATCCAAATGGAATGAACGTAAAAACGAAACCACTAGTACTGATGCTCCTAAAAAAACTAAAAAGGTTGTAAAAAAAACCGAAAAAGCCTAAATAGATTAGAAAAATATTAAATATTAGATTAAAATTTATTTTTAAATTATAAATAAATATTTATTTATAATAAATGTTAGCAATAATATTTATAGTTGTAATTATTTTAATATTGACAATTATATTTTCATTAGAAAATATACCTGATTCTGGTAATAAATCCAGAACAGCTGGTAAGAAACCCAAAACAGTTAGATTTGCAGATTCATTATCACAGACTAGAGTATTAGTGGAAAGAGCAGAAAGAGCCGAAAAAATGGCTCAAGCATCAGCAGCATTAGCAGCAACAAGAATACAAAGAATAGCTGCTGAATCTAGAAAAAAAGAAGAAGCAACACCACCACAAGGAAGATCTGGATCAGCATCAGGAGCACCACCTAGAGGATCAGCAACAGGAGCTGCTGCTGCATCAGGAGCACCACCAGGAGCACCACCAGGAGCATCACATAGAGGAGCACCACCAGGAGCATCACATAGAGGAGCACCACCAGGAGCACCACCTAGAGGATCAGCAACAGGAGCTGCTGCTGCATCAGGAGTACCATCAACACCAGAAAGAGGAGCAACAGAACAATCAGGAAGAAAATTAGAAAGTATATTAGAAGAAACAGCAAATAAGTTAAAAAAAAAAATAGGAGCATCACAATCAAGAACACCAGCAAGAAGAGGAGCAACAGCACAACCAGAAAGAGGAACACCAGCAAGAAGAGGAGAAGCACCACCACCAGCAGCAACAGGAAGAAGAACACCAGAAGCAGGAACACATAGAAAATCTGGATCAGCAACACATAGTGGTTTACCAGGAAGAGGATCAGTAGCAGCAGCACCAGCACCACCAGGAGCAGCAGCACCAGCAGGAAAAGGAGCAACAGCAGCAACACATAATAGTGGATCACCAAGAAGAGGATCAGTAGCAGCAGCACCAGCAACAGCAGCAAAACAACCAGTAGCATCACCCAGTGGATCGGCAACAGCAGCAACAGGAAGAGAAACACCAGGAGCATAACCTAGTGGAACAGCAACAGCAGGAAATCACAGAAGGGGGGCGGGGTAGTAAGGTGCAATAATAGTACGATCGCCAAGTTGCCAGCGAATAATAAAGTACTTGAAGCAAGAAAACCATTACATTTTACAAATAACACTAAATAATAGTAGTTTTTATAAACTGAATTTATTTAGCATAAATAAAAATACTAAACTTAAAAATAAGAAGAATATATAAAATATTTATTTTAGTAATTTATAAACAATATAAGAAATGCCTATACCAATTGTAATATTTCTAAATATTTTCGGATAATTAGTTAATTCTTTTTGCATCTCATTAATATTTAATTTATAACCAGATTTTCGGTAATAGTCTCTCACACCTATTCCAGAAATAACACTTAGTTTATAGTAACCATGCTCTTTAGAAATTTTTTCAGCTTCCTTTAATAATTTTTTTCCAAATCCAAAATGTTGTGCATTTTTGGTATCAGTTTTGCTATCAACAGGTGTCATTTTCGAATAAACATGTAATTCACGTATCAAAGCACAATTTTTAAGTTCTTCTGTAATTTCAGATTGACCACTAGGAATTCTTAATCTTAAAAACCCATATATAATCATTTCATCTTTAGAAGTATAACTAATAAAATATTCAATACCATCTGAAGCATTATATTTATGAATAGTTAATTTAACATTATCAGGATCCAACTCCTTTCCTTTAATTTCTCTACATCTTATACATTTACAAATATATCCTTTTTTTTTGAAGATTTTATGGAGATCATCCCGCATTGAAGGGTTAGTACACCCTGCGATAAGATAATTACTAGTAATATCTCTAACAACTCTATTAAGTCTAATCCAAGGATGAACTTTTCTCTTAAATTCAATTAATACATCTATTAATTTTTCATCTTCATATGGTACATAAGTTCCATCTTTATACCATTGTTCAATTTTAGTCCAAGGAACTACTGAACAAGGGTAAATTTTCAGTTGATCAACAGCTAAATCTGGATCATTAATTGCAGTATCTAACATTCTCCTATCCATTTCTGGTGTTGAAAAGGGCAATAGGGGCATGTAATGAGAATCGACTTTCAGACCGTTATCTTTTAACAGTTTAATGGCTTTTTTTGCATGTTCAATTTTATGTCCTCTATTAATTTTTTTTAGAATATAATTATCAGTATGTTGGACTCCTATTTGAACTCTTGTAACTCCAAGTCTTCTGAAAAATTTAATTTCGTCTAGATTAATACAATCAGGTCTTGTTTCAAGTGTTAGACCGATAATTCTCACATCTGCTGTTTCATTAATTTTTATTTCTTCCTCAACTGATAAGCGTGTCTCTCTGTTCTCAAAAATGGTATTTGCTGCATAAAAGATATCTCTGCAAAATTCTTCAACATATTCTTTCGGATATGAACTTATTGTTCCACCTAGAACAATTACTTCGATTTTCGAGTTTTTTACTAGTTGTCCACAGTGGACGTAGGTATTAATTCTTGTGCGAAATTGCTTTACACAATCAAAACCACATTTATTGGCTCTTAAAATACTTGGTTCTTGGGTTAAATAGCTTTTAGGTGGTGCTTTCCAGTCATTCTCTTCTAAAGCCGGTTCATTAGGACAGAAATGACAATTCCATAGGCAACTAAAAGGCTGCTTCTTTCTTTCTCCTGTCTTACTATCTGTATATTCAGGAAATGCTGCAGTAACAACTGTTACCACTAATACTCCCGATTCGCTTCGCATTGCTTTTTTTATAATAATTTTAAAGAATTCTGGTTCATTTAAATCTAGTTTATTATACATAAATATCAAATCTTCTTTTCGTATATAAACTTTATTAATTTTTGCAAATGCTTTAATGCGGCTTTGTAATTCACTCCATTTTCTAATATGTAAATTATTTAGAACAAATTCTTTTATTTTTTCTCTATATTCAGGATTATCATAATTATGAACAAATTTCTCGTCAGAAACATTTGTTGTCAAACCATAATCTTCGATATCCATTTTTAAAAAGTTATTAATAATAAATTTTATTTAAATAGTCAAATTTTAGTTAATGCTCTATAGTATTCAATTAATTAATTTTCGATAGAAACTTTTATGAATATTTAATTCTTATTAAATGTCTAGTTGTTTTATTATGTATATCAATTTGTTGTTTTTTAAATGATCCAAAATCACATTCTTTACAATAATACCTAAAGTATTTTTCTCTTTCTTCTTTCGAACTATGTTTTGTTAATTTATGATTTTTTAAACCTTCACTATGTTTTGCTATATAATCACATTCTGTACATTTTTTATCTAAACTTTTTTTTTTTTTTATGATGATACCATTATTTTTATGTTTTAAAGTATTAATATGTTGATTCCATTTACTTTCATAATTACAAGAATAATTACAAGAACTACAATAAAATTTAGACATATTTAAATTAATTATATTAAATAATTTTTAAATAATAATAAATTATTTAAAGAAATATTATTTTTATTAATATAAAAATGAAAGAAGAAAATGGATACATTTATATATTATATCATAGAGCTTCTAAAAATTTAAAAGAAAATATTTATAAAATTGGAAAAACTAAAAATTACAGAAATAGATTAAGAGGATATACTAAAGGCTCAGAATATAAATTAGTAATTTATGTTAAAGATTATAATAATCTCGAAAAAAAATTGATTACAATTTGTAAAAATAAATTTATAACAAGAAAAGATTATGGTTCAGAATATTTTCAATGTAATATAAATGAATTATTTAAAACTTTTAAAGAAAATAGTTTTATAATTGAAATAATTAAAAATGAAATTAAAAATGGAATTGAAAATAATAATGAAATTTTAGATCAATCTGAACAAATTAAAAACGAAATTGAAATTAATGAAGAAATTTTAGATCAATCTGAAGAAATTAAAAATGAAAATAATAACAAAATTATAGAGCAATCTGAAGAAATTAAAAATACAAAAGAGCTTTTAGAAATCAATATTACAGAAATTGATACTAAGTCTAAAAATGATAATTTAATTTCAATTAATAAAAATAAAGAATATATATGTAAAAGATGTGGTTATAAAACTGAGTATAAACATTGTTTAATTAAACATTTAGAAAAAATAACTGAATGTACAATATTATTAGATGATATTGATAGAGTAATATTATTAGATGAATTAAAAGAAAGAGAAAAAAGAACTATAGTTAAAAAACAATATATATGTAAAAAATGTGGTAAAGAATTATCAACAAGACAAAATAAATGGAAACATGAAAAAATATGTAAATTTAAGGAGAATAATAAAATTTTTGAATTAGAAAATAAACTGAGTGAACTTACAAAATCAGTAGAAACTTTGATTCTAAATAAACAGGCAAAAATATCTGATAATATAATAATTATAAATGATTTAAGACCATTTGGCAAAGAAAATTACGAATATATAACAGAAGAGTTTATATTAGATACTCTACATCATAATAAAGATTTTGTTTTTACAATATTCAAAAAACTTCACTTTAGTATTAATCATCCAGAAAATTGGAATTTTTATATTAGTAATTCTAGAAGTAATAAAGCAAATGTTTATAGGGGTAAAAGGTTTGAATTAGAAGATAAAACAGAATCAATTAAAGAATTAATAAATAATATTATAAATTTTTGTAAAACTTTTGTAAAAGATTTGGAAAATCTTCCAGATATTGAGAAAAGAGTTTTATTAGAAAGTTTAGATGAATATATTAATACAAATAATAGGGAATATGACATAAATAATTTAATTAAATCTATAAGTGAATGGGCATATAATAAAAAAGAAAAAATTGAATTAATTAACAAACAAATAAACAAAAAAAATCGTGAAGAAACAAAAATTATTCTTAATAGTGATAAAGAATAATAGTAAACCAAAAACCTTTATAATAGAGTATAATAATAAAATATAAATAATTTAAAGAAAATGGAATTAAATTTGATAAATAAAATTGATTTAAGTATATCTATATAAGTTTATATTATCTGAATAATATTATCAATATATTATTAAAGTATGTACTATACAATAAGTAAAGCTATCCTATATTTAAGTCTAATATGTAATTATTTTGAAAATTTAAATAGTTTAATAATAAAAAATAGTATTAAAATATCTAAATCCTCTAGTAATAAATATCAAAGTACAATGATTTTAAACAAATTAACTCAACAATTTAATATAAGGAGTACAATAATAGAAATGAATAAGGATATTTATTCATTTTTGAAAGAAGAGAAAAGTTTTAATACTCGTAAAACAATTTTAAATTTTCCAGGTTTAAATAATGCAACACATATAAGTGAATTTGATATAACCTTTGTAAATAATTTAGAAGAAACGAGTGAATCAAAAAAAACACTATTTTATATTCCCGGTTTAGATATGAGTGCAGTATCATTTTTCCCTCATTTTCTAAGTATGAAATCAGAATATAATATTCATAGTATAGTATCAGGTTTTAATTCAAATGCAAATTTTGATGATATCTGTATAAATATCGAGAAATATATAAACGAATATATTCCAGAAAATAAAGAAATGGTAATAATAGGTGAATCATTTGGTTCATTACCAGCACTTCATATAGCAAGTAAATTCCAAAAGAAAAGAAATATAAAACTAATAATAATAAATCCTGCAACTTCATATTATAAAAGTATCTGGTATGAAAAAATAAATAATATAGGTAAAAATATGTCAAATTCGGTATTATTAGATGTAATATCTTATGGACCATCAATAATAGAAATATTTAAAAGTATTGATTATTTAAAAAAGAAATTTCCAAAAGAATCGAAATACCACACATATGCCTATTTTTATGTTTTCATAAATATTTTTAATATTTCACCACAAATTATTCATCATAGAGTAACAAATTGGATTGAAATGGGAATAAACTCGATTGAAAAAAATAAAACTGTATCAAAATTAAAATGTCAAACTTTATTATTAGCTGGAGAAGACGATAATTTTTTGCCATCAGCAGATGAAGTCCAATATTTGTCTACAATAATTCAAAATTCGAAATATATAATAATTCCTAATTGTTCTCATTATATTTCAATAAATCATTGTAATCTACATAAATTAATAGAGAAACATTTTTAGTTATTAACAATAATTTCAGTCAAAATATTATTTTGCATATTTCTCCATAAATTATCTTTTATATCAGCTTTGGTTAATATTATTTTATCATTTTTCATAATTAATTGTATTTTATTATATTTATTTTTTTCATAGTCTAGAGTAATATGGAAGAATAGATAAAATTCACTATTATTATAAGCATGAATAATACCATTAGGGAATTCACCATCTTTTCTACTTCTTCCAATAATAGTAACATTAATATTTAAAAATTCAGCTAAAGCTAAAATTTCATAAGTGGAGTAATAATAATCAGGATTATCAAAAATAGATTGTAAAGTAATCCATGAATCATCAGATAAATTTTTGAAAAGATTTTTAAACCTTATATTATTTTTTTGAATATCAAGAAAATGTTGTTTATTTTGAATATAATCCATAGCTCGTTTATTATTAAGAAATTCTTTCAAAATATTGACAGTAGTTTTATTATGTAGTTTAAAACTAGCAATTTTTTTAAATAATCTTAATAAGTATTCGTTATTATATTGTTGAGCAATATTAATTTTATAATCTTTCATCATAATACCCCAAGGTGTTTTAGGTAAAATTTCTTCATAATTTTTAGTAATAATATCACCCCAATCTTTCAAATCTTTATTTAATTTAATATCAATATAATTAATAGAATCTTCGATACTATTAAAAATAGTTTTAAATGGATTATCAATAGATTTAATAATATCAGTAATTTTATTAGCTTCTATATCTTGTTGATCAAATAATATTTCATTATCTTGTAATTTCATTTCGGATAAATTAGTTTTAATAATAACAGAAATATCTTTATATAAAATTTCTTCAGTAATAGTATTAGTTAAATCTTCGTCCAAAACAAAGTCAATATCTTTATCAAAGTTAATTGCTAGATTTTTGATAATATCTTTAATCATAAGTCTTTTTTGATTTAAACTAAAAGGATTAAGAGGATGTTTAATATGATTTATTTCTTGATAAATAGAAGGATTAGAAATAATAATATTAGAAATAATTAATAAAACATTATTTATAATATTTTCCTTTTCATTATTTAACTGATTATATATTTTTTCTTCATTTTTAATTTGATAATTAATAAAAATTTCTTCATTAATTCTGGATAATGAAACAACATCTTGTATAATTTCATTATCATAATTTTTATTTAAATTAATAGGTATCAAAATACTCTCAAAGTATTTAATATCTATTAATATTGCTTCTAATTTATTATTATTTTCGATAATTTCCGATATATTATAGAAATTAAAGTGTCTATTATTACTAAATAAAAGATGATTTATCTTATTATAAAAATTTGTTAAATATTTAACATTTTCAGTTATATTTTCAGAATCTAGAGAAACTTTTAAATTATAAATATCTTTCAAATAAATTAATTTATATTTTAGAGTATATATAGTATTGTATCTATTAAATGGTATAAAAAGATTATTATTAAGTATAAATCCAACAGATTTAAGATCAGTAGTTATAACTAAATATTTAATAGCATATTTGTTATTAACAAGTGCTAATATAATTTGTTCTAATTTTCTTGGATTAATATAATGTTTAAATAATTCTATATTACAATTTCTTCTATACAAATTAATAATATTATTAATTTTATTATTATCCATTAAAGTAAATTGTTTTGTTTCTTTAATAGACCCTTTAACTAATTCTATATGCATTAAAGGTTCATATATAAAATTACTTTTAATTATAAATACAAAAGGTTTAAGCAAATCTACTTCATATTTAGCATCATAAAATTTAGAACAAAAAATGAATGTATTATTACTTTCATAATCTTCATTTAAAATAATAATATTATATTGATTTTGGTTAATAAAATTGAATTTCGGAGAGAATAAATCTAACATTTCTTCTGGATTCTTTGGAATATCAGATTGTAAATAATATTGAAAATTAGTAAAAGAGTTAAAAATAATATATTCTCTTAAAATTTCTTTTTTTAAATCAATAATATGATAATCATCATTATCGTCTAGTTTAAATTGTTTTAATTCATTAATATATTCAACTAAATGTTTTAATCCTAATTTTTCGACATATTTTTCATTATTATTAATCCAAGTTTTAAAATCGTTAAATTCATCTTTCATATAGATATTTCTAGTTTTAGTATAATAAATTTTTAATGTATTGCCGTTATTTAATCGCAAATAATCTAATGGTTCAAGTTTTTCAATAATAATTTTAATAAGATCTTTGATATTTTTAATTTCATTATTATCTAATAACATAATTAAGGATGATAAAAACATATCGTTAATATCTATAACACCTTTTCTAACAAAAGATTTAGTGTCTCTAGTAATAGACCCACCTTGATTATTTGATTCATTTTGCAATAAAGAAGATATAATAGGAGGTAAAATACTATATCTATTAGTAGGTGTAACAACATTCAATCTATTAAAAATATATTTCTCATTTGATTCTTCTTCATCTTTATTTTCTGCATTTTTTTTTTCCTGAACATTCTCTTTTTCTAAATCATCAAATATAGTTTCTAGAGTATCTTTTTGTTTATTTTTAAAACAACATGGTAGGTTATAATTATCTGGATGTTTTTGACCTTTTCCCTTCCCCAAGTATCCTGGGTATCTTTTTTCAAATACTTCTTCATCATCAATAATTTTAAAATCAAATTTCATTGGATCTTCACCTTCGGGACATTTACCATTATTTTCTTCTAAATATTCTTGAGTAACTGAGACATGTGAAATAGGGCACCATATTGATGGACAAATATAATAATTTTTTTCCATTAAAGTAGGTGTACTGCCATATTTTAAATAACCAGTATATGATTTAGGAAAATGTTTATCAATATATTGTTTTTCCTCTAATGTTAATATAACTGGTTGTCTATTATTTTGACATTGTTTAGAATAACCAGCAAATTCTTTTGAACCTTTAAAATTAAATAAAGTAGGATCAGCTTCATTTAATTTTTCTAATATACTCATATATAGATTTTTTTTTTGTTCTGTTGTTTTTGGTTTTTCTTTATTTTTTTCTTGTTGTTCTTCATCTGTAATAAATTCAACAACATTAACATTTCCTGTTTCATCATCATAGTCGGGTATATAAATATTAGATTGAATTGATCTAGAAGATGTACTACTATTTGATGATGCCAAAGATACCGAAGAATTTTCCAAATTTACAGATGATTCTAATGATGAAACTTGTTTTTCTGAGTGTTTATCTGATATATTATTGATATTGGATAAAGATATTTTATAAAGACTATTAACTAAATTTCTAATTCTACAAAATTCATTATAGGAATTAACATTATTAAAAATTACTTTATTTTTATAAAAGTTAAGAATAATAAAAGTTCCTATAAAAAATTTATTCTCAAATTGTTGTAAATCTTCTGCATAATTATTATATAATTTATATAATTCGATAGCTTGATCATTAGTTATTAGAAATTTTTGAATTAATAATTCTATTATAGTATTTTCTGGTTTATCTTTATTTTTTTTGAGAAATTTATAAACATCTTTTTCAGAGAAATATGCATTTATTCTTTTATATTTAAATTTAATAAGATTAAGATGTTCCATTTTTTCATTTTCAATTTTTTCGAAATATGGATACATATAATTAATTAATGAACTAATTTCCTCTTGTTCAAATGTCTTAACTAAATTTAATTCTAAATTTAAAGTAAAATTATAAATATTAATTAAAATATTAGATTTATCAAAAATTTCATCTGTTAATATTGGATATATCAAAGAATAATCTTTAATAATAGTTTTAACAAATTTATTTATATTTTCGAATGATTCTATTAATTCATTTAATGTAAATCTTTCGTTAATATTAAAATTATAAACTAAATTAATATCTAAATTTTCATTTAAAATAATTGATATAAATTTATTATAACTACCAAATCTTTTTATAAAATATTTAAATAATAAAGATTCTTTAGGTCTTTCAATTATTTTGCTTTTATTTAAAGTCCATTCTTTAAAATCCTCAGATTCGATAGTTTTAATATCTTGATTATCATATATCTTATTTAAAGATTGTTTTATAACTTTATATTTATTATTGTTTTTAGATCTAAATTTAATAAATGGTACAAGATTTATAGTTTTAATATTTTTAAAAATAGTTTCAAGATTTACATTATTAATACTATATATTGGTTTAATAATTATTTTAAGATATTTTATATATTCCTGTGAATTATTGGTAGCATTCATTTGAGTTTTATTAATTCTTTCATCTAAACTATTTAATGTTTTTTTAATGTTATCTATGTTTTCTATTGTACTCAAAGGGAAATATTTATAATTTAACGATTTAATAATTGGTTCATCTAGTTTTTGTTTTTTAGCATATTCTAATAAATCTGATTTTAAACATAAATTGAAAACTTTTGTATTATATGTTAATGTTTCCAATAATGACTTATCATATTTAGTTGTTTTATAGAGATATTTTTTTTCTCCCGACGATGTTACAAATTGATTATCTAAAAATAAGGAACTAGGATCAAATGGGTTTGGTTCTATATTAATAGTTTCTAAATTATTACCATTATAATCAAAACCGATTTGTTGATTAATAGTTAAATTATTTATCTTAGTTAAAACATTGTATAAAATTATTTTATTTACATTTTTATCTGAAATTTTAGAATCTAAATCTACATTAAATAAATTCTTACAATTTTTTATTATTAATTCTTTTGGTAATAAATCTAAATTACCAAACATTAAATTTATTAGTTCTAATAAATCATTGGAAGATACATTACTTTTAGAAAACCATATATAAATATTATCATCTTCCTTAACATCAAAAATTGAATGTAATCTCGCTTTAAAAATACTAAAAGTTTCGTCAGGATAAATTGTTTCGAATATTAGATTTGAATCCTCTATATAATTTTTAATTAAGTTAAAATCTTCTTCTGAATATTCATCCTTAATTATATTGATTTCCTTTTGAGAAGCCTTCTTTTTAGACATTTTTTTTAATAAACTTCTTATATCTTCATCAATGGAATTACTTAATAATAATTGTTTAGTATTTACACCTTTTGAATTAAATAAATTAGCTAAAAAAACTTTTCTATTTATATTATATTTTTCATTACACGAAATCATTTTAAAATTTGATTTTATATATTAAAATATTTTGTTTTCATATAAAAGTTTAACAATAATAAATATTGAAATGGAAAACCTATTAGGTGATCAACCTCAAGCATTTGAAAAATTACAAACATTTATTAATCAAAACAATACTAATATTTTTAAATTATTTGGTAGTGCAGGAACTGGAAAATCAACTGTTATTGCTCTATTTATATTAGATTTAATTAAAAATAAAAATTTTACTAATAAAATTTACTTTATAGCATCTACTAATAAAGCTGTTAAAGTATTAAAAGAAAAAACAAAATTTATTGAGAATAAAAACATTAATTTCCAGACAATTGATAAATTTTTAAATTGTATTGAAAGAATTGATGAGTTTGGTAAAACTTACTTTTGTCCGAAAGATATTCGAGGTATTCTGATTAAAAATAAGATATATTATATTGATGATACTAATAATTTAGAAAAAATTAAATTAATTAAAAGAGATGGTTCTATTACATATAATCCTTTAAAATATTGTTCTACAAATATATTAGATTTCCTAGATTTAGAAGATATAGTAATTATAGATGAATGTTCGATGTTATCTAATGATAAATGGAATCTTATTAAAAATTTTTGTAAATGCAAAATTATTTGTATGGGAGATAAAAATCAATTGGAAGCTATATACGATAATGATGATAATAATGAAAGTCATATTTTTATAGAAGATAATGAACTTTATAATCAATTTACCTTTGAATTACACAAAATTTTAAGAACAGAAGATTCTGATATACATAAAATTTACGAAAAAACTAGAAGTTTTATTGATAAAGATTTACATCCTTCATTATTAGAAGTATATAATGGATTAAAAGAATGTAATATTAATAGAACTGGTCTTAAAGAAATAGTTATTAATCAAATAAAAGATTACCTAGAAAATAATGATGATTTTGTTGTTCTGAGTTATCGTAATAAAAGTGTAAACGAATTTTCAAAAATTATTGATAAATGTTTGGAAGATACTAAAATCAAGAAATTTGGTTATTTTTTAAACACTAAATACATTATGAAAACGCATTATAATAAAACTTTAACAAATAATACTGAATTTGAAATTCTTGATGTCATTAAAGAAAATAATCAATATATACTAAAAATTATGACAGAAAATTCACAAAAAATGGATTTAATTATTTATGATAAATTAGAATATGATAAAATGACAAGTTCAATATTATCTAATATTAATAAACTCAGAAAATTTAAAATTACTAAATCATCTATTGAGAAAAAAAATATCATTACTTTAGCTCAAACTATTATTAATGAAGATCCTATATTCAATAAATTATATAAAGATATTATTGAAGGAGCAATTATTAAATTAAAGCAAGATTTACGAACTTGTATTTTAAAAAATGAAGAAATATTTTCCCTTTATTACAGCCTTAGTATATATAAGAGTCAAGGACAAACCAATCAATATTCTATAATTAATATGAGAGATATTTATGATACAAAAATGACTACTTTACAACAAAAAGCTCGCCTTTTATATGTTGCTTCTACTAGAAGTTCTAAAGGAATTCTATATTTTATTTAATGGGTTTATATCTTAAAAGTACATTTTTTAAATCATTAATTGTAAAAGGTTTTAACAATCTATCTGTCATACCACTATCAAGACATTCTTTAATTTCATTATCAAATATTGATGCAGTCATTGCAATTATAGGAACAGTTTGATTATATTGTCTTATTTGTTTTGTAGCTTCTAAACCATTAATTTCAGGCATATATACATCCATGAAAATAATATCAAAATTTTTTTTTTTTGTTAATTCTATAGCTACATTGCCATTATTTGCTAAATTATACTTTTTTATATCCAGTTTTTCTAACATTTTAGTGATTATTTTAATATTTATTATATTATCTTCAGCTATTAATATATTTATATCATTTAAATTTTTATATTCTATTTCATTTATAGAATGTATAGAATTTTCTTTTATTGGAATATTCTTTATAGGTAGATTAATAATAAATGTTGTTCCTATTCCATAAATACTTTCATATTTTAAATTACCTCCCATTAATTCTACTAAATTTTTTGTAATGACAAGACCCAAACCAGTACCTTGATACATTCCATCATGTACTCTAGAAAACATTTTAAATAACAAATGTTTTTTTTCATTAGAAATTCCAATACCTGTATCTTTAATTTTAAATGTTAATTCATCTTTTTTGTTTGTTATTTGATAATCTATATATATAGAACCATTTTCATTTGTAAATTTAATTGCATTAGAAATTAAATTAAATATAATTTGTTTTAATCTTTGGAAATCTAAATATAGATACATTGAATCTAAATTATCTAAATTAGAAGTTTCATAAATATGTATTTGTTTAGATTTTAATAGTATTTGTATCATATCAGAAATTTCCTTTTTTATTTTAATAAAATCATAAGTATAAGGTCTAATAATTAATTGATTATTAATTATTTTAGAAAAATCTAGTAGATCATTTATTATTATTGATAATGAATTTGAACAAGATTTTATAATATTTAAAAAATCTTGTTGTTCTTTATTATAATTATCATTTTGTAATAATTCTATTGAACCTATAATTCCATTTAAAGGTGTTCTTATTTCATGACTCATATTACCTAAAAAATCTGTTTTTGCTTTTCCTGCAATTATTGCTTCTTCTTTAGCTTTAACAGCTTCTTCTTTAGCTTTAACAGCTTCTTCTTTAGCTTTAACAGCTTCTTCTTTAGCTTCAATTAATTCTTTTTCTCTTTTTATTTTATGTGTAATATCTCTAATAATTAATATTACAGAAGGAATATTGTCAATTTCTGTTTTACTTAAAGAAATATCTATATAAAATAATTCTCCATTTTTTCTCTTTGCTTGTAAAGGTTTATTTGGTAATCTTCTATCTTTTTCAAAAAAATCATTTATATATGTTTTATGATATTTTTTATGAGAATCAGGTATTAAAATATCTATTGAATTCATTAATAATTCATCAGAATTATAACCAAACATATCATCTATTTTATTATTTTTTATTTGAATAATTCCATTTCTATCAACTATTATTATTCCATCGACAACTGAATTTAAGATAAGATTAAAATAATATAATTGTTTTAATTCTCTTACTTCTCTTACAATTGCTATTACAAATATGTCAGTTTCTAAATTAACATAAGATAAACTAACTTCTATAGGTATTAATGATAAATCTTTTTTTAGTCCATTAAATATTCTACCTATTCGTTTATATGGTTTTGAGAAATATTTTGATATATAAATATTATGAATATCTCGAAACTGTTCTGGTATTATTATTTCTAGTTGTTTATTTAGTAATGTATCAGGTAAAATATATCCAAAAATATTATTAACAATATTATTACATTTTATTATTTGATGTTCTTTATTTATAACTAAAATACCATTTGGTGATATATTTACAAAATTATCTAAATCTTTTTCTGTATAAACATTTGAATTATCAAAATCCATTATTTTAATATTTATATATTAATTTTATATTTAATAAAATTTGACAACATACATTTATAAATATAATTATCATTTAATTTGTTAAAATTTTCTATTAAATTATGTCTGAAAAATACACTCTAATTGAAAAAACTGATACTTATTCATTTTATCGTAAAAATGATAAATATTCTGTTTATTATTTAGTTGAAGGTAAAAAACAAGATGTTCTTAAAAGAATTGAAAAAGAACAACTAGAATATCATCCTTGTGGTTATGGAACTAAATTTGATAAAGTAAATGATAAAAATGATGATTGGGTTGTTTATACAGGTTGGAGATCACAATCTTGTGATTAATTTATATGAATTTTACAATTAATTATCTTTAATTATTAAGTTTTTCCCTAATAAATAGAAAATATCAAAATTTGAATTTTTAAATATATTTTTTTATTTAAGTGTATAATGTGGAATTAATATAATATTTGTCTTATTTAAGTGATAATTATGAGTATTTCTCACAAAAAGATGCGTGAGATTAAAGAGATTTTACCTACAATTATTAGTAATCCTGAAGAAACTAATAAAGTATACGAATTTATTAAGGATTTTTTTAAATATAATGAAAAGAATGGTTCATACAAAAAAGATAAATATGAAATATATACTAAACCATATTATGAAAAGAATAAGGAAAGAATTAATAAAGCATCTGTAGAAAGAAGGAGGAAAAAGAAAGCAGAACAGAAAAATTTAGTAGAAGATACCAAAAATATAGAAATTTCCTTAAATAATTTAAGTGTGAAATAATTTAATTATGCGTTCAAAAAAACTATTTAAAGATATATTAGTAATATAAATTTATAAGACAATTTAAAATGGAAAAAACTTTAGCAGAACTTTTAGAAAACTATAGTGTTTTATCTTCTAGTGAATTCACACATACTTCATTAACTGGAGGTAAGTATTATATACCTATTGAAAAAACTGATTTATTTTATAGTTTATATGCTAACGAAATTTATAAAGGCAATATCCTTTCTTTAACAGAAAAACATAGAGATTTAGGACCAATACTAATTGATTTAGATTTCAGATTTACACAAAATATTAGAATCATTACAAAAGAAATTATCGAAGAATTTATGAGAATTTATATGAATGAAATTTCTCAATGGACAGATACTTTTGATAAAGAAATTTTTATTTTTCAGAAACCAAATATTGCAAATAAAGGTAGCGGGTATAAAGATGGTTTACATATTATTATTCCTGATATTATTACTGAACCTAATATTCAATTTATTATTAGAAAAAATATTTTAGAAAAAGTAAAACATCTCTTCAATATTTTTACTAATTCTGTTGAAGATATTATTGATGAAGCAGTTATATACAAAAATAATTGGTTCTTATTTGGCTCTACAAAACCAAAAGCCGAATTATATGATATTAAATATATTTATAAGTACAATAATGATAAATTAATTGAAATTACAGATGATATTACTTTAGATATTTATGATAGTATTATTAGATTTTCAATCAGAAATAAATTTAATAAAAGTTTTATTTATGAGTCAAAATTTGATGATATTAATAAATTGAGTAATTTACAAGATAATTTTATTAAAAATAACAAAAATACGGAAAAATACAATAATACGAATGTTGAACTAGATTTTGTTAATGATTTAGTTGATATTCTTAAATTTGAAAGGTGCGAGAATTATGATGATTGGATTAAAGTTGGATGGTGTCTACATAATATTGATAATTCTCTATTAGATACTTGGATAAAATTTAGTGAACAAAGTAGAAAATATATAGACGGCGAATGTGATAAATTATGGGATAAAATGAATAATACTGGTTTAGGTATTGGAACATTAATTATGTGGGCAAAACAAGATGATGCTAATAAATATTATCAATTATTAAGTAAACATAGAAAAGTTAGTGATAATATTAAGAATTGTAATTGTAGTCATATTGATATTGCTAATGCTATTATATCTTTATTAAAAGATGAATTTGTATATGATAACAAACAAAAAAAATGGTATAATTATAATGGTGTTTTTTGGTCAATCGATGATGATGGACTAAAATTGCAAAAAACTATTATGACTAATATCAGACAACAATTTACATTTGCATTATTTGATATTTTTAATGAAGAAGATAATATTACTGAAGTTAATAGTATTAATAGTAGTAATCCTAAATTAAAAAGAAGAGATATTATATTTCTTATTCGTAATAAATTAGGTGATTGTTCATTTGTTGATAAAATTAAACAAACTTTAAAATGTTTATTATGTATTGATAGATTTAGTCAAAAGTTAGATAATAAAACTAATTTATTGGCTTTTAATAATAAAATATTAGATTTAGATACTAATGAATGGATTGAACCAAGACCAGAATATTATATATCAATGACTACTGGATATGATTATATTGAACCATCTTTAGAAGATATAGAATTTATTAGAACTGAACTATTAAATAAAGCTTTTCCTTTAGAATATAAAAATGAAGGTGATTTATATTTAACAATTTTATCTACAGGATTAGTTGGGCAAACTCTAGAAAAATTTACTATAGCAAATGGATCAGGTGGAAATTGTAAAGGTGTAATTAATGAATTGGCACATATGAGTTTAGGTAATTATTCATATGTAGGTAATGCGTCTACACTTACAAATAGTTTAGATGATAAAGCAAATCCAGCTTTAGCAAATCTTAATAAGAAAAGATTAGCATTTTTTACTGAAGCTGATTCTAGTAAAAAATTTAATGTATCTGTAATAAAAACTATTACTGGTGGTGGAAAAATTAATACAAGAGCACTATATTCAAATGATACAGAAGTTAATTTATGTGTTACTACTATTGGTGAATGTAACGAAAAACCATCGTTTGATAAAGTAGATGGTGGTTTAGCTAGAAGATTACTAGATTGTCCTTTTAGAAGTGAATTTAAAGAAAATCATGAAATAGAAAACTCAGTAAATAAATATACCTATTTAGCAAATCCATATTTTAAAACTAAGGAATTTACACAAAAATATAAAATAGTATTTTTTGAAATATTGAGAGAATATTATATGAAATATTGTGAAAATAACTATGTATTAAATATTCCTGAAAGTATATTAAAAAGAAATAAGACTTATCTCGAAAGTAGTGATGAATTTTATTCATGGTTTGATGAAACTTTTGAGACAGCAGATAATGTTTTTATACAAGTAAAAGAAGTTTATGATATATTTAAGTGTAGTCAATATTACAATAATTTAACCAAATTAGAAAAGAAATATTATAATTTATCTAATTTTCGTGAAAAAATAAGTACAAATTTACACTTAAAAAATAATTATAAAGATACATATCAATTTACAGAAAATGGTATTAAAAAGTTTAAAAGAAATGTTATATTATATTATAAAATTATAGAATAGGGATAAAAAGGGGATAATCATTTTTATATAGAAATAATCATTTTTATAGGAAAATATATTTTTTTTTATAATATATTTTAAAAATATATTTTTATTTATGTCAAATATTTTAATTTTTTTTTTATTTTCCTATAAAAATGATTATTTCTATATAAAAATGATTATTATCTTTTCAAATAGTAACTAATTTTATATTACTTTTAAAGACCCTTTATATCTTTAAATATAAACTAGATTTAGATGAAGAAACTTATTATAAATATAAACAAGAGATTTTAGAGAAATGGAATAACTAAATATTATTAATCATATTTATCTTCTTCATTGCTCTCATCTTTCTTTTCATCATACGTAGGATCATTTAATATATTAGAAGTTATTTCTATACCACAATATTTAACAGGTGTTTTACTATAATCAATTGGTGTATAAATACCAATATCTACAGCTTCCTGTAAAAACCATCTAAAATTTTTCCAAAATTGCTTTGTATGATTTAGTTCCCTAGTTAAAAGATGACTTTTTTCGTGTAAATACGGATATAAAAGGGTATTAAAATCAAGAATAGAATTAGTATTTTTTTGTCGTAAACACATAACAATAGAATTTTTATTAATAGTATAACTGGTATATTTATTGCTATCAGTTCCTTCCGAAAGAGCATCGGGATCAAAATTCTGTTGTAATAATTGGACTCTTTCATCATTTGGATATTTTTCTTGCAAATGTTTTATAATCTTAAAAGCCGATTCATTAAGGCGTGCAAGCATATCTGCAGCTTGTTGTTTATCAGGCAAATTTCTGACAATATATCTTCTACCATCAATATTTGAAACTACCATTGTAACTTCTGAATTAATAAAGGTTTCATCAACATAATATGAAAGACAAACAATAACTATAATAATAATTAAAATTTCTTTGTGCATTATTATTTCTTTTATAATATTATTTTTTTTGTTTTGAAATTTAATAAAAATTTGAAAATATTTTGTTAAAAAAGTTATATAAAAAATATAGTCTAAGTGTAAGTGTATATTTAATGAGTTTAATTTTCCAATCAATAGATTGGGTAGCGAGAGATGTAGGAGTAGAATATAATAATGAGAATTTTCAGGATAGTGATGGTAAATATTACAATAATTTAAGTGAAACTTTAGAAATTCCTAAATATATTATTAAAATTTTTGGGAAAACAGAAGATGGTGATTCAATAGCAGTGAATGCATTATCATATACACCTCATTTTTATATCAAAGTACCTAATAAATTAACAGACAATGAATTAGATAATTTTAGAAAATTTGTAGAATCAAAAATACCTTTAAGATTTTGCATTAATAAGGAAAAGGATATTTACCATTATGTAAAAAAGTCCCTACACGATGTAGTACAATTTAAAAGAAAGGATTTATGGGGATTTACAAATGAAGAGAAATTTGATTTTATTAGATTAAGTTTTTTCAATGAGTGTACAATGAAGTTTATGGCAAGATTATTCAAAAAAACAGTAATAATTCCTGGTGTATTTCGTAAATCAGTAAAATTAGCAATATATGAAAGTAATATAGAGCCATATCTTCGTTTTATACATAAACAAAATATTTCTCCATCAGGATGGATAGAAATCGATAATGACCATTTAAAGCCTAACACAGATATTTTACCAGTAAAACGTGGTAAAGATTATAATGTAAAATGGACAAATATCAAGGGAATTGAAAGAACAGATATGGCACCATTTTTGGTAGCAAGTTTTGATATTGAATGTAATTCAAGTCACGGAGATTTCCCAGTTCCTATTAAAGATTACGAGAAAGTAGCAATGGAGTTTAATACAATTTATCAGAAAATTAAAGCAGATAAGAATGAACTAGAACTAAAGAAAATTTTATGTAATGCACTATTATCTGGATTTGATACTGAATTAGAAACAGAATATAAAATCAGTAAAATTTATACAAAAAAAGAACCAGATATTGATAAAATGCGCGTAATATTAGAGAATGGTTTAATGGATGATTTACTTATTATACTAAAAGGAGAACTACAATTTGATAAAGATTTTTTAAATGATATGAATAAATATCTACAAAGAAAGGCTAGTATTTGTGAAGAAGAAGAGGAAGAAGACGAGAAGGAGAAGTTTAAAAATATTTTTAAGCCAAGAAAGGAATTTAAGAATTCAATTACAATTATTATTAAACAACTAATAGATAAATTCCATGCTTTAAAGCAAATATTTCCCCTATTAGAAGGAGATCAAGTTATTCAAATTGGAACAACTTTTCATAGATATGGTGAAAAAGAGGTTTGTTATAGAAATATTATTACATTGGATACTTGTGATGAAATTCCAGGAGTAGATGTAATTTCAGTTGATAGTGAATCTAAACTAATTAAAGAATGGGTAAAACTAATTAATAAACATAATCCAGATGTAATAACAGGTTATAATATATTTGGTTTTGATTTTGAGTTTCTCTATAAACGTTCACTAGAACTTAATATTAGAAAACAGTTTTTGAAGATAAACAAAATTAAGAATAATATATCCGATTGGGTAGTACAAAATTTATCTTCATCAGCACTAGGTGATAATGAATTAAAATATGTTAAAATGGAGGGTAGAGTATTAATTGATATGATGAAGGTAGTTCAAAGAGATCATAAACTAGATTCTTATCGACTAGATTATGTAAGCGGAGAATTTATTTCAGGTAAAGTAAAAAAAATTGAAACATCTAATGATATGATTTATTGTTATCTAGATAATTGTAATGGAATTCAAAAAGATAGTTTTATAACTTTAGATGGTAATGATAAAACTAAAGTATTAGATATTATCCCAGATGAAAACAAGGTATTAATTAAAGCAACATCTGATGAGTTAGTTGCTAAAAAATGGGGTTTAGCAAAAGATGATGTATCACCTGCAGAAATTTTTGAATGTCAAAGAGGTAATTCATCAGATAGAGCAAGAGTTGCTAAATACTGTGTAATGGATTGTGCTCTTTGTAATTATTTGATGATTAAATTAGAGACTATTGCAAACAATATAGGAATGTCTAATGTATGTTCAGTACCTTTATCATATATTTTTATGAGAGGTCAGAGTATTAAAATTTTTAGTTTTGTAGCTAAACAATGTAAAGAAGATAATTTCTTAATCCCTGTATTAGATAAAGATTGGAATTGTAATATTTGTGGAATTAAGAATTCATCATATATTGATTCATGTACAAGTTGTAATAGTTCTAAACCAGATGATGATGGTTATGAAGGAGCAATTGTACTTACCCCAAAACCAGGAATTTACACAGAAGATCCTATTGTAGTTTTAGATTATGCATCACTATATCCTTCTAGTATGATTAGTGAAAATATATCACATGATAGTATAGTATTAGATCCAAAATATGATAATCTACCAGGATATGAATATATCGATATAACATTTGATATATTCGAAGGTAAAGGAGATAAAAAGAAAAAAACAGGTGAACAAACATGTCGTTATGCCCAATTTCCAAATAATCAGAAAGGTATTTTACCAAGAATTTTACAAAAGTTACTTCAACAAAGAAAAAATACAAGAAAGAAGATTAAGGAGGTAAAAATTACTCTCAATAATGACAAAGTTATTCAAGGATTAATTATTGAAAAGAATGAAGATACTATTAAGCTAATTGATTCTACAAAATCTGAAATTATTATTAATAAAAATGAAATTATTAAACAAGAAGATGCTTTTAACGATTTTGAAAAAGCTGTACTAGATGGTTTACAATTAGCATATAAAATTACTGCAAATTCTCTTTATGGTCAAGTAGGTGCTAAGACAAGTCCTATATTTTTAAAAGAATTAGCAGCATCAACAACAGCAACTGGTAGAAATTTAATTCTTGGAGCAAAAAAATTTGCAGAAGATAATTTTGGAGCCCAAGTTATATACGGCGATAGTGTACCGTTTGATGAACCAATTGTTATTAGAAATCCTAAGACAAATCTTGTTGATGTTAAAGCCATCAGTGATATTAGTCAGGAATGGCAAAGTTATGAAGATTTTAAGAATTCTGATTATACAATTACTTTACGAAATGTACTATCTAAAATTTTAATTGATGGTGTTGATAGCGAAGAAGAATGTATTGAAATGACTAAAAGTATTCCTAAATGGTTAAGAAAAAAAACTATTGATAACAAAGAATTAATATTTATCGATAATAAATGGAAGTGGTTTAATGAAATTGATGATCCTATTGAACAAATTAAAAATATTAATATATTATTTGAAAAAGATACAACTAATAGATTTGATAAACAACAAGCTTTAGTTGATTATGAAGTATGGACCGATAATGGATGGCAAAAAATATTACGAATTATTAGACATAAAACTGAAAAGAAAATACACAGAATTTCTACAGGTTTAGGTGTAGTTGATGTTACAGAAGATCATTCATTATGTGATATTAATAAGAAACCCATTAAACCAAATGAGGTAATTATAGGGGAAACTGAATTATTACATAGTGACTTTTCTAAAATTGATTTTGATGCAATGGAGAATAATATTCCATTAGTATTAGAATATCCTCATCCTTATTGGGGAGAAACAGCAGAAAAATATGTAGATAATTCGGGTGAATTATATAAATGTTCTACTTGTCATAAAGAATATGAAGGATCAATGTTTTATTGGACTATTCCATATAAACAAAAAAAAAAAGGTAGTACAGAAAAAAAAAGAGGTAATCAATGTAAATTATGTAGAAAGCAAAAACAATGTTCTACTAAAGGTATTGAATTTAATGGAAAATTAAATAAAGAAGTATTAGATATTCGTAAAATGTCTTATCAATTAACAAGTGATGAAGCTTGGGTATGGGGATTCTTCTTAGGTGATGGTTCTTGTGGAAAATACGAATGTAAATCTGGATTAAAATATAGTTGGGCTTTAAATAATCAAGATATCGAAAGATTAACACATGCAAAATCTATTTTAGAGAAGATAGAAGGTTTAGAATTTAAGAGATTAGAAACTATGAAATCTAGTGGAGTATATAAATTAGTACCAACAGGATCTCTTAGATATATGGTACAAAAATATAGAAAATTAATGTATGATGATTTAAAACAAAAGAAAGTTCCAGAATTAATATTAAATGCTCCATATAGTATTAGAAAAGCATTCTTTGATGGTTATTATGAAGCAGATGGAACAAAATCAACAAAAAGTAATAATGGAAAGGAATTATATTCTACAGATAAAAATTGGAATAATATTTATAATAAAATTGAAATAACAACAAAAAATAAATCTACAGCACAACAATTATATTTATTAGGAACAAGTTTAGGTTATAAATTAAAAGTTTTATCAAGAAATGATAAATTAGATATTTATAGATTAGGTACTTATTCAAGAGATAATAGAACATTTATTACACAAAATAATATTATAGATAAAATTGAGATTGAAGATAATAAATATGTATATGATATCGAAACTGTAACAGGGAGGTTTAATAGTGGTGTTGGAAATATTTCCCTTCTGCAAACGGATTCCCTATTTATTTCCTTTAATATTAAAAATAAATATGGTTTAACAGATAAAACTGAGATTTTAAGAAAAGCAATTGAATTAGGTGAGGCAGTTAGTGATGGTTTTCAGAAATTATTAAAACCACCTCATGTCTTGGAGTATGAAAAGTCGCTATTTCCCTTTATTATATTTTCTAAAAAGAGATATGTAGGAAATTTATATGAAAATGATCCAGAGAAATATTATAGAAAGGTAATGGGGTTATCATTAAAAAGACGAGATTCAGCACAAATTTCTAAAATTGTTTATGGTGGTTTAATAGATATTATTTTAAAAACAAATGATATAAATGAATCTTTAAAATATTTTCATACTTGTATTCGTGATATATTAGATGAAAAATATCCATTAGAAGACTTTATTATAACAAAAACTTTAAAAGGTCAATATAAGATTCCTGATAAAATTGTACATAAGGTTTTAGCAGATAGAATGGCTTTAAGAGATAAAGGTTCTGCTCCTCAAATTAATGATAGAGTTCCATTTGTATATATTAATAAGAAGGAGAAAAGAGGAGAAAAATTATTACAGGGTGATAAAGTAGAAGATCCAGATTATATTAGAAAAAATAAATTACATATAGATTATGAATTTTATATTACTAATCAGATTATGAAACCAATTCAACAATTATATAGTTTAATTATTGAAAAACTACCAGGGTTTAAATTAGGCGAAAATTATTTTGATAATATAGAAAAAAATCTTAAAATGGATGATAAAAATGATTCTAAAAAAATTGAGACAAAATTAACAACTCTTAAGGAAAAAGAAGTAAAGAAGATTTTATTTGATCCTTATTTAAATAAATTATATATAAAGAAAAATAATATGAAAGATATAACTGATTTTTTACAACTTTGTAAATAAAAATCTTTATATTTAATTTTTTTTTAGAAATTGATCAAATTAAAAATTAATTAATAAAAAAAATATTATATTTAATAAAATTAAATGACAAAACATTTTAAAAAATCAACATCAGTTAAGAAAACTAGAAAATCTAAAAAAATGTATGGTGGTGATCCTCAAAATTTAAGACCAGGATCTGGAGATAATATAGCAGCTGCTGTAGCAAATCAAGGTCGAGGTCAAGGATCAGCAACAGCAGCAACAGCAGCAAATGCAGGTCTACCAGCAAATCCGAGTCAAAGAACATCAGCAAATGCAGGTCCACCAGCAAATCCGAGTCAAAGAACATCAGCATCATCAACTCAAGGATCTATAGAAGTAGATCCTGAATTATTAAATGATAAAAATTTTAGTAAAACATTATTAAAAATGGTTAACGTCAATTCAAATAGAGCTATGGGTAAGCAGGAAAATTTATACATATTAGAAGAAATGGAAAAAAAATTACAGGATGAAATTCCTAACAATAATGTAAATTTAGGAATACAACCCTCAAATACTCTAGAAAAGAAAGTCGAGAAAAATAGAATATTAGTAGCAAAAGCAGCTTTAGAATTAGTAAAAGCAAAAAAAAATTATATTGAGGAGCGACAAAATGAGAATAATAATGTTAAAAAACAAGAAATAAAGGTTAAAATTATAGAAACAGAGACAAAATATAAATTAGCATTAGAAAATTTAGATATCTCTGTACGTGATCTTACTATTAAAAATTCAGAAGCAGGTTTAATCGGAAATAATCAAAGACTTACAAATAATTCTACGAGAAAAGCAGCTATACAAAGAGTAAATGCAAAAGGATTACCGGGGGATAATAGAGCTCAATCAATTGCAGAAAATATATTTGGTACAAATACTAGTAACGCAAAAAAAAAAAGCAAAACCTTAGAGAAGAATTCATTTAATGAAGATGCATATTTACAAATAAGAGATACATTTATAAAAAACGAAGCAACAGGAAGAGAATATAAAGGCGATAAATCTCAAGATTTGCAAGATTTAGATTATAATTGTAAACAATTACTCAATGAAATCTATGAAACTAAATTTACAGATGATGCATTTGGATTGAGAAATTGGAAGTCTTTAATTAGCGACGATCAAATTCGAATGACAACAATTAAAGTAATTATAATAGAGGTTATGCGAGCATATTCTTATAATTTATTTCCATTAAATAAAACAAATGAAGGCCCTAAATTAGTAAAAGAAATTTATATAGCATATAATAAAATATTTTTTAATCCTGAAAAATATATGAAAAAAACAGGAAATTGTAAAAACAAAAAATATGGTGAAAAAAGTCTAGAAGATCCTTACGAAGATCCAATTTTATTAGGTACTATAATCGGATTAATTTTAAAAAAATCTGTTAATAAAGGAATAATAACTGGTAAAAATGATACAATAGAATTAGGTTGTCTTGAGTTAACACCACAAAATTTAGAAGAATTATTAAAGGAGTATGATTTAAAATGGGAAGGTAAACAACGAGAATTACTTTTAATTGGTTCCATAATGAGAATATTCGGTGTATCTAATTTAGGTTTTAGACAGTTAGGTTCTGTTATATGTGGATTATATACTTCTGCAAAAAATTTTGTAACAGAAAATGTAGAATTTAATAATATGCAAGATGGTATATTAAAAAGACTTTTACAACCTTTATCTGGTAAACCTAGATGGTTTGTAGCAATTGGTATACCATTAGGAGCAATTGGTTTAACAATACTATTATTAATAGGAAGTTTAGGCTTTGCATTAATGAAATTAGGTGCTTTAATGAAAAGCATAATTAATAGTGAATTTGTTAAAGGTATTATACAAGGTATAGAAGATTATATAAATAAAGATCATACAATAACAATTTCCCCAAGAAGAGTTCTACGAAATGCACTAAAAATAAATAAAATAGGTGATAACGAAAAAACTAAAAAATGGAAAACTATGACATTATATATATTAGGTTTAACTTTTAATAATTGTAATGAGATTATTACTGAAATGGATAGCATGAAATATGATTTATTTAGATCTTTATTAGAATTATACGATTTAAATGATAAAGTTTCTAAAACTAGTTTAGAAAGTATCAAAGCACATAGAGATAAATTTATATCTATAGTTGAGAACTATGATAAAACTAATGCTAAAGCTATTGCAAGTACTACTAATACTTTACAAGAATTAGTACCTAAGAGTAGTCAAGTATCCTCGTTAAAACCAATGCAAAATGCATCTATAGAATTAAAAAATAAATTTGATAATATTTATGATTTAGTCAAGCAATTTTATATTCTCCATAATAAATCTAAAGATTTATGTAATTATAAAGACACGAATAATCCTGAAAATCAACTTATTAAAGCTAAAATAATGAATAATTTTACTTTATTAAAATATTTAACTAAACATTTTAGTGGAAAAACAAAGAAATATAAATTACCGACTCCAAGTGAGGATGATTTTTCTGATATATATACATTATTTAGTTTATTAACAAAGGCATTATTTGCTAAAAGCGAGAAAAAAACTAGTTTTGTATCTAATGTATTATCAGATCGTAAAGTTAACGAATGTACTGTATTATATTTTAAAAATAAGGCATTTAGAGATAGAATAATTAATGGTGTAGATGAGAAATTCAATAAATTAACCGAGCAGTCTACTGAGAATGAGGTTAGACTTAAGGAAAACCCCCAGAGTATATCCTATCTAAATGTGTCTAATTCTGCAACTGAAGGAGATTTTGAGGATAAGGAGAATTGGGAGAGATATAAGAATAGAAAACAAGAAAAAGATAAATATTTGAAAGAAATTGATCCAAGTTTATTTTCTTCAATAAATAAAGTTAGACAAAAGAGAAAAGATGAGAGAAAAGGTGCAACTTCACAACAATCTAGAGCACAATCTTCAGCATCATCTTCAGCACCATCTTCAGCACCATCTTCAGTACAAGAAGCAAGACCCGGGTACAAAAGTTTTGGAAACACAGTTACAGGATGGATAGGAAGAGTAAGAAGAGTAAGAAGAGGTCAACAACCTAAAACTAATAATAGTCCGCGAGACAACCGATTTGGATCTCCAGTTGTAGGAGATCAACAAGCACAACAAGGAGGTGGTAATAAAAAAAACTACCAAAAAAAACTACCAAAAAAACCTAAGAAAACTACAAATAGAAAATAATTAAGAAACATTGCATTCTCTGTTAATGGATTCTTCTATTTGTTTATTTTTATGATATGTTAGGATATCTTTTTCTAATTGGTGAATATCATTTGTTAATTTAATACAATTATTATCAATTTCTTGGTTAAATCTAATCATATTCTGAATATTATTTTTATTTTCAGTAATGTTATTTTCTAAAGATTCAATTTTTTTTTCGGATAATTTAAAAGTATTAAATTCCCTTTTTAATGTATTTAAATCATTAGATAAATTTTCGAAGTTTTTTTTCAAATTTTCTATTTCTGTATTTTTTTTAAAGAAATTAAATTTCATTTTAAAATATTAAATAATAATGCTTTAAATAATTTATTTATAAAATTATAAATTAAATTAGAAAAATAAATTAACGAAAGAGAAATAAGTTATTTATATAATCCTGTAGGAAATGATTCAATATTAGTTTTAACAACTTCTTTATTATAGTGCGGAATTTTAAATATATTCGAATTTACTTTTAATAAAGAACTAGTAGAATACAAAGAATCTTTCTCTTCTTTTTCTGCTTCTTCTTTTTGTTTTAATTCAACAATTTCGTCATCATTAGGTATTATAATACTTTTTTTTTGTGCTTCTTTTTTTGCTTTAAGAAATTTAACTTCTTCTTCGGGTGGTAAAACATTCTTTAATCCTAATATTTTTCTATTTAAAACATATTCTAATATAACAAAAGTTAATAATATTAAAATAATCCAGGATGCAGTATCCCATAATAATTCACCAATAAAATTTATTATTGTGTGGTAAGGTTCAAAAATTTGATATAATCTACGATTAAATAAAAGTTGTCCTATTTTATAAAGTAAAGGTAATATTACTTTATTCAAAACATTTTGAATATAATCTTTAGTTCCTAAACCAATTGATACTCCTATACATCCTGCAATAAATTTATTAGTAAAGGCAAATTCTTGAAAATCATTTCTAACTTTTTTTGCGGTAGCAACAACCTTATTATCAGGAGGTAATATTTTATTATCAGCTTCAATATTATTATTCATTTTATATAAGTTTATATATATATTAGAAAAAAAATAATTTGAGTAATTTACAAAAATATCACCTATTTATTAAAAAATATGTTGGCTAATCCTCCTGTATGGCCTGATTCAGTTTTAGTTTTTTCAGATACAGATACTGATATTAAAGAAAGAATTGATAAAGCTACCTTGGATTTACAAGATAAAAGTGGGCATTTTAGTGAAAAACGTGTTGCTTTATTATTTAAACCAGGAACTTATGATGTTGATTTTATTGTAGGATACTATGTACAAGTATTAGGATTGGGTGAACAAGTATCTGATACTCAATTTGTGGGTAAAAAAGGTCCCTATTCGCCATGTATGGATCCTCATGGGTCTGGGAGTCTAGATACATTTTGGAAAAGTATGGAAAATATTCATACAGAAAATACTATGTGGGCAGTTTCACAAGCCGCTCCTATAAGACGCATTGAAGTAAATGGAGATTTACTATTACATGAACACGGATTGTACGCATCTGGAGGATTCATGTCCCAAGTAAAAGTTAACAAACAACTTCAAATAGGATCGCAGCAACAATTCTGTTTTAGAAATTGTGAATTTAACACAAAACCTGATGGTTGCGCCTGGTCTGTTGTTTATTCTGGATGTATTGGAGCCCCTCCTAGTTCTGGTAGAAGTATTTCTAATCCCAATCCGGATTTAGCAGTAAGTACTATAACAGAAACACCTATAATAGCAGAAAAGCCTTTTATAATAATTGATAATAATGGAAAATATAATCTTCAAATACCAAAAGTTAAATCAAATACAGTAGGTATAGATCATACTATTAATAATTGTAAAACTATTCCTTTTGAATACATTTACGTAACCAGAGTAGAAATTGATACAAGCAAAACTATTCAAGATAAATTAGATGATGGTTATCATATTTGTTTTACTCCTGGTATTTACAATTTAACTGAAACATTAGTAGTAAAACATAATAAACAAGTTTTATTAGGAATAGGACTAGCAACATTAAAAGCTTGTTCTACAGGTAAACCTTGTATTAAAGTTGAAAATTACTTAACAGATGTTAGAATTGCTGGTTTAATGCTAGAAGCTTCGGAAATTGATGTTTTTGAAAATAGTTGTATTATTCAATTAGGCGATAACACTATAGAAAATTCTACAGGGATTATTTCAGAAACTAATATATCTTGTGTTTTATCTGATATCTTTATTAGAGTATGTGAAAATATAAATGTATCAGTTCAAACAATAATGAAAATTTACTCTGATAATGTTGTGATGGACAACATCTGGACCTGGAAAGGAGATCATATAAAGTTAATGCCTAATGAAGAAGCACTACCTAATGAAAAATATCATTTAGTTAAATCAGGAGAATGTATAGTCGATACTTGTCTAGAAGTATTTGGTAATAATGTTTTTGCTTATGGATTATTTGCAGAACATGCTTTAAAAAATTTAGTAGAATGGTACGGAAATAATGGCTTCGTTGCATTTTTTCAATCAGAATTACCATATGAGGTTGACCAAGAAAATTATGGGGATAAAAATTATTGTGCTTATAAAATACATAATAATATTGAAAAACACCTATTAATAGCAGCTGGAATCTATAGTTTTTTTAGAGATAATGAAGTAATAGTAAATTCAGCAATTATTGCTCCACAAAAATCAGGTATTGTAATACAAAATCCATATACAGTTTATTTAAATGGATATGGTGGTATAAGGCATATATTAAATAATATAGGTAATTCAGTGGGATCTAATATACAACAAAAATTAGCATATATAAATTAAAAATATAAAATTTGATAATAATATAAGAATATATTATTTATAAATTATAATTATAAAATGACTATTTGTAAAGAAGTTAACTGTAAAAAAGATGCTTCTTATGGATTTCCAAATGGTAAATTAGAATTTTGTAAAACTCATAAATTGAATAATATGTCTTATATTAAAAAGAAAAAATGTGTTAAATGTCATATTAAACAACCTGTTTTTGGATTTGAAGGAGAAAAAGCCACTCATTGCAGGGATTGTAAAACTAATGATATGATTAATGTTGTAAGTAAAAAATGTTTTAAATGTAATAATAAAAGAGCTTATTTTGGATTAGAGGGAGAAGTAGCTACTCATTGTGGAGATTGTAAAACTAATGATATGATTGATGTTATAAGTAAAAAATGTATTAAGTGTAATATTAAAAGACCTAATTTTGGATTAGAAGGAGAAAAAGCTACTCATTGTGGAGATTGTAAAACTAATGATATGATTGATGTTAATAATAAAAAATGTATTGAATGTAATATTAAACAATCCCTATTTGGATTAGAAGGAGAAAAAGCTACTCATTGTGGAGATTGTAAAACTAATGATATGATTAATGTAATAAGTAAAAAATGTATT
>JACCEE010194043.1_pt1 | contig 52258 bp, 47 predicted proteins | sample 7449931 | NCBI WGS metagenome assembly JACCEE01 (sample SAMN15323457, study PRJNA562643) | freshwater metagenome | isolation source: river surface water | place: USA:Blue River Watershed | collected 2017-08-19 | reverse complement strand
TAAATTTTGATTGAAAATACACTAAAAGTTAGATTATAATAAACAGATTCGCTGGTGTAGCTCAATTGGCAGAGCAGCTGATTTGTAATCAGCCGGTTGCGGGTTCAAGTCCCATCACCAGCTCCAAATTCATAGAAAGGCTTAGAGGTAAAAATCTAAGCCTTTTTTATTGCCTAAAAAATAGTTTTAACCGATACAGCTAAGTTAGGAATAAGAGAGAGTTTCCCCTTTATTAAAGGGGGGCTAGGGAATTTAGCAATAGCCGATAATTCTCGATGATGAATTTTTGGGAATTGAGACGGTAATGATTTTGAGATTTAACCAAGTAATTGCTGTTTCATTTCATCATTAAACTCGAAAATTTGTCCGCGTTTGACAAATCCTAAAAAGCCATAATCTCGCGCATCAGGTAATTTAATTGGCTGATAACCATATAGCCACATTTTCTTTTTGATTTTTGCCGGTAATTCAATTAATTTTTCAAAACTTGCATGAACGGTTGTGGGAATGGCTAAAATTTCACAATCATGAAAAATTAAATCGGCTTTATCATAAAAAGGTTGTAATTGTTCCAAACACAATTGCGTATCTGTGGTTAAAAAAACGCGAATACCATTAATTTGAAAATATAATCCGTAACTTGGCATTAAATAAAAACCATTGTAAATATGAATGACTCGCACTAAATCAAATCGAATATCATGCCAATCGAAATAACGTTCCGCTACACCAATTGGATGCACTTCAAAATAATCACTTAAATCCGCAATATCTCGATCTGAAGAACAACGCATTCCAGCGGCTAAACTATTTTCCCAAATTTCACCCGCGACATCTTTACTTAAATACAAACGCGGGCGATCGCAAAGCGGATCAAATTTGGTGCTTAAGCCGATATATTCCATTCCCCCAACATGGTCTGCATGTAAATGACTGATGTAAATATCAGTAATATCGCGATGAGAAAAGCCTAGCGCGTGTAATGAAAAACGAATATCTGAACCGCAATCAATTAATAATTTATGTCCTTGATCATCGGTTAATAACATATTAGAGTGGAAATTATCAGCTCCGACGGTGAACGCCGAACCTGAACCTAAAAATAACAATTGAGTCATTTTAATCAACGAATGTTATTGAAATTAAGTAAATCATTCTGAGAATCAGGATGGAATAGACACTTTTTCACTGGTGCAAATGATCGGCGATGAACAGGGCTAATGCTAAATTGTTGTAGGCGTTGCAAATGTAATTGAGTCGGATAAGCTTTATGTTGCGCAAAATCATAATTAGGGTACAAAGCATCCAATACGTACATTTCTTGATCACGCGCTACTTTGGCAATAATTGATGCAGCAGAAATCTCAGCTTCAGTTAAATCGCCTTTAATAATAGCTTCACCCGCACAATCAATTTTTGGGTACTGCCGACCATCGACTTTTACCCATTGAGGTTTTACACTTAAAGATTGATAAGCACGTTGCATGGCTAATAAAGAGGCTTGCAAAATATTGATTCGATCAATTTCACTCGCTTCTGCGCGTCCAATCGACCAAGCAATTGATTGTTGTCGAATTAAATCCGCCAATTGTTCACGCTGATTTGGCGTTAATTTTTTAGAATCTGTCAAACCATGAATCGGACGTTTAGGGTCTAAAATCACCGCTGCCGCAATCACTGCGCCGGCTAAACATCCTCGTCCAACTTCATCAATACCAGCAATCCATTGAGTCGTTTCTATCGTAAAATTCCTCGTGTCACATTGCGTAAAAAACTCACCATCAACGAAACTTCATCACTTTCGCCCGCAATATCTTCAATTTCTTCAATTGCATCTTCCAAGCGTAAATTACTTTTATACAGCAATTTATAGGCTTTACGAATTTTACGCACCACTTCAGGTGAAATGCCGTTACGCTCCATACCTACAGAATTAATGCCGTGTGGTCGAGTCGGCCTGCCGCCAACCATCACGAAAGGTGGCACATCTTGAGTAATCGCGCTTCCCATTGCAGAAAAACTGTATTCACCAATTTGGGTGAATTGATGTACTAAAGTAAATCCCCCTAAAATCGCATGATTGCCTAGACGTACATGACCAGCTAAAGAAGCTCCATTTGCCATCACCACTTTGTTACCGACAATACAGTCGTGCGCGACATGGGTATATGCCATAAACAGATTATCGTGACCAATTCGGGTAACGCCGTGATCTTGCTGTGTTCCACGATGTAGAGTGACAAACTCTCGAATGGTATTTCGATCGCCAATTTCTAAACGGGTAATTTCTTGAGCATATTTACGATCTTGTGGGTCTTCACCTATGGAAGCAAATTGGTAAATTTTGTTGTCTTTACCGATGCTGATAGGTCCTTTAATTACAACATGTGAGGCAATTTTAGTGCCAGAGTCAATATGCACATCCGCCCCAATCACTGAAAATGGGCCTATTTCAACATCTTCAGCAATTTCGGCGGTTTTATCGATTACTGCTCTAGGATCAATCAAGATTAATCTACCGCTGCTGCACACATAATTTCTGCACTGGCGACAAATTCATTCTCAACAGTCGCACAACAGGCAAAAGACCAAATATTACGCTTACTTTTCAAGTATTTAGCTTCTAATAGCAATTGATCGCCCGGCACAACCGGACGTTTAAATCGCGCTTTATCAATGCCAACTAGGTAGTAGGTCATTCCTTTGCCCAAAACGTCAGGCGCAGTTTCAGAGGCTAATAACCCTGTCGTTTGTGCTAAAGCTTCTAAAATTAACACGCCGGGCATAATTGGCTGATGGGGAAAATGCCCTTGGAAAAAAGGTTCGTTATAAGTGACATTTTTTAAGCCTAATAATCGAACGCCGGGTTCACATTCCAATACTCTATCTAGCAATAAAAAAGGGTAGCGATGGGGTAAAAACGCTTGAATCTGTAAAATATCTAACTTAACTGACATATCGGTAGCGAAGGAAATGACTTAAATCATTAGTAAGCAATGAACAAAGCCTAAATATAAAGAAAAAATTATTCGGGAAGCTTGGCTAATTTAGCTTGGACTTTAGCAGTTACGTCGATTTCTTCATTACTATAAATAACGCCATCAGTGAGTAATAAATCAAAATTTTCTTCTTTCGCTAATTCTTTTATCGCTTCAACAATCCGTCGTTGCAATTTACCCAATTCTTCATTACGGCGTAAATTAAAATCTTCACTAAATTCTTGTTGCGCCCGTTTTGCATCTCGTTTTTTGGCGATAATATCAGATTCCAATTTTCGTTTTGCCGCCTCAGCCATCACACTAGCATCTTTATTAAATTTTTCTTCCAATTTAACAATTTCTTGTTGTTGAGCCACTAATTGTTTATCTCGAGGAGAAAACTCTTTTTCTAAACGTTGTTTTGCTTTTTCGGCTTGCGGGGCTTTTTCTAACACTTTAGGCACATTAACAAAGCCTATTTTTAATTCTGCATAACTCAACGGCGTTATTAGCAACAAGCTTAATAATAACACTATTTTATTTCTTATCATAAATAAATTCTCCAAATTTTCAAACGATTAAATAAACCCAATTTTTACATTTTAATGACAAGCTAAAAATCAATATTTTTACATTTTAAAATCCTGAACCGAATGAAAATTGAAAGGATTGTTGTTGATCATTAGTTGTTGCATTTAATGGTTTAGCAAAACTAATCGCTAATGCCCCGAAAGGTGATAACCATTCACCAGATAATCCAACTGCGTAACGCATATTGCTTACGCTCAAACCATTGCTGACTGTTCCAGCATCCAAAAACGCGCCTAAGCGTACTGATTTGGCTTCGCTGATGAACGGAACTGGAAAAAATAATTCAGCATTACCTAATACCTTGCTCGATCCGCCAAAAGGATAACCATTCGAGTCTTTAGGTCCTAAAGTGTTGGCATTAAATCCTCTAACGGAATGAACGCCACCCGCAAAGAAATTTTCAAAAAAGGGTAAATCGGATGTGCCGCCATAACCATCACCATAACCTAATTCTGCCCCTAATTTAAAAGTTAAATCTTTAGCAATTGGGAAAAAATGTTGTTGCTTATAATTAATTTTGTAATAAGTTAAATTGCTTCCGGGGACGCTGACTAAAATGGAAGCTCGCTGTTGACCGCCACTGGTGGGAAAAATGGCTCGGTTTAGCGTATCATGCACCCAACCTAAAGTGGTAGAAAAAGTTAAATATCTTTTGCCTTCATTTTCAATAAAATCTAAAATTTGTTGTGAAGAATAAATCGATGATCGCAAGATAGTTTGATTAATATCTAAATTTAAACTCAATCGATCACTTTCATTTAAAGGTAAACCAAAATTAATCCCTGCATTAACCACATCGGTAGAATAATTAGCCAAATTCGCTTGCGCCGCATTTCGAGCAATATAGCCCATATCGTATCCTAAACTAATTCCGTCTAAGGTAAAATAAGGATCAAAAAATCCGAAGCGATATTGAGTGGCATAATTGCTGTTATTAAAACTGAAATCAATTCGTTTACCACTACCGAATACATTATCTTGAGAAATATTAGCATTAAAAATAATGCCTTGAACTTGCGAATAACCTACACCAGCGGTTAAATTACCAGAAGCTTTTTCAGTCACGGTATAATTTACATCAATTTGATCGGCACTACCGACTACCGGCGGCATATCGACAGCCACATTTTCAAAATAACCTAATCGATCCAAACGTTGTTTTGACCGTTCAATTTTAGAACCCGAAGCCCAACTGGACTCCATTTGTCGCATTTCACGACGTAATACCGCATCACGAGTTTTAGTATTGCCGTGCATATTAATTCGACGTACATAAACTCGCTTTCCGGGATCAACAAAAAAAGTCAAATCGACTGTTTTATTATTATCGTGAATATCAGGAATCATATTGACATTAGCAAATGAATACCCTTCATCTCCTAAACGATCTGAAATACTTTTAGTGGTTTCTGTCGCCTCTTTGCGCGAAAAAACTTCCCCCGGACCTAATTTAACTAATTTAATTAATTCTTCAGGAGCGACAATTAAATTTCCGGCAATTTTAACTTTATTTAAAGTATAAACATCGCCCTCTTTAATATTAATTGTCACATACATTTCTTTTTTATCCGGAGTCATGGAAATTTGTGAAGATTCAATTTTAAAATTCACATATCCGCGATCTAAATAAAAAGAACTTAAACGTTCTAAATCTGCGGATAATTTTTGTTTAGAATATTGATCATCCTTGGTATAAAACGATAAAAAATTACTGGTACTGAGTTCAAAATTTTTCAATAAAATGTCAGTGGTAAAATTTTTATTGCCGACGATATTAATATGTTTAATTTTAGCGGCTTGACCTTCAGATAAAGTAATTTGTAAAGCGACTCGGTTTCGAGTTAATTCGGTCACTTTAGTTTCAATTTTTAAACCATATTTACCATGACTAAAATATTGCCGGCGAATTTCTTGTTCAACTTTATCTAATACTTGTCGATCAAAAACTAAACCTTCGGCTAAATTAATTTTTTTTAAGGATTTAGTTAATTCTTCAGTGCTAATATCTTTATTACCTTCAATTGAAATTTTAGCAATTGAAGGACGTTCAATCACATTGACAATTAAAGTTGAACCTTCGCGTTCCAAATGAATATCTTTGAAAAAACCGGTTTTAAATAAAGCGCGAATTGCGGGAGCAATTTTATCTGAGGTGAAAGTTTCGCCTACATGAACCGGTAAATAGTTGTACACCGTACCGACTGGTGTTCTTTGTAAGCCTTTCACTTGTATGTCTTCGATGATGAAACTTTCAGCACTGTAAGCTGTGGACACAAATAAGCAAGTCATCAGAAACAGTTGAAAAGTAAGCGAATTTTTCACAGAGTTACCAAATATTGATGCGATGTAAAGAAAATAAAAAATGACTCAAAATAGTTTCACAGCATTATAACACGGTCTTTCTATTCACGAATATGACATCAAATTAAGCACGTTGTAAGGGGAAACTCAGAATTTCGTCAATATGCGAACAATTTGAGAGTACCATTAATAAACGGTCTAAACCGATAGCGATTCCACTACATTCGGGCAAACCCACTGTTAACGCCGCTAATAAATATTCATCAATTTTAACTGTAGGCAATTGTTTTTGTTGACGTTGTTGTAAATCTTGTTCAAATCTACGCCGCTGTTGTTTTGCATCAGTTAATTCAAAAAAACCATTTCCCAATTCTAAACCTTGAATAAAAATTTCAAAACGTTCTGTAAGTAGCGGATTTGTTGGTTTGAGCCTAGCTAATGAAGGAAAAATTGCCGGATAATCACGCACAATGCAAATGTGCTGTTGTCCCAAATGCGGTTGAATTTGATGACTAAAAATAAAATCTAACCACTGTAATTGATCCTCTTCACATAATTCAATGGCTTCTGATAAATCATGATCACGCGCATATTTTCGATACTCAGTTAAACAAAAATTTAATGGATCGAGAGCCGTTATTTGTTGAAATAAACTTACATAATCAACCATTTCAATGGTTTTAACATAATCAGTTGTAGCTAATAAAAGCTGCAACAATTCACAGACTTCTTCAATCAGTTTAGTCAAATCGAAACCGATTCGATACCATTCCAGCATGGTAAATTCAGGATTGTGAAACCGACCGGATTCACTGTTGCGAAAAGCTTTACAAATCTGATAGATACTACCACTTCCTGCCGCTAACAAACGTTTCATGGCAAATTCAGGTGAAGTTTGTAAAAATAAGGATTCTGGTTGATGACTGAAAATAAATTCAGTTGCGAAAAAAGTGAGTCCGGGTTCGGTCGTTGTGGTGTGTGCCAATAAGGGCGTTTCTACCTCTAATACGCCACGCGCCGCAAAAAATTGGCGAATGGTTGCCAACATTTGCGCACGCAATCGTAATTGTGCCAGACTTGCCGTAGGTTGCCAGGCAATCATGATTTTACTCTTTAACCCGCGAAATATATTCGCCAGTCCGCGTATCAACGCGAATTAATTCACCAGTTTGCACAAATAACGGTACTCGAACGACAGCTCCGGTTTCTAAAGTAGCCGGTTTTCCGCCGCCGCCTGAAGTATCACCGCGTAAACCCGGATCAGTTTCGGTAATAATCAAATCAACAAATTTTGGCGGAGTGACCGCTAATGGCGCGTCATTCCATAAAGTTAAAATACAAATATCTTGTTCTTTCAACCATTTAGCTGAATCCGCAAGAATCACCGCATCCACTTGATATTGTTCAAAACTACTAGGCACCATGAAATGCCAATAACTGCCATCGTTATAAAGATATTGCATTTCAATATCTACAACATCTGCGCCTTCAACCGATTCTCCTGATTTAAACGTGCGTTCAATCACCCGACCGGTTTTTAAGTTACGGATTTTTACGCGATTAAACGCTTGACCTTTGCCCGGTTTGATAAACTCATTGTCAATAATCGAACACGGAGCATCATCTAAAATAATTTTCAATCCCGCTTTAAATTCATTGGTACTGTAAGTAGCCATGCTTTCCTCATCAAAACAAAATGGTAACTGTTCATTATAATAGAGGCGACAGATCAGATAAACTAAATCGCTTTTTTTAAGGTGAGAACTTCGTGAGTCAAACGCAACTGAGTTGGCAACAACAATTAGGGGAAGCTTTTCAATCGGTAGCTGCATTGTGCGATTATTTGCAGTTAGATTACCGTGAGGTAGATTCAGCAGCGGCAAGCCAATCGTTTCCATTACGAGTCACCCGCGCTTTTGCCGATTGTATGCAAAAAGGCAATTGGCAAGACCCTTTATTAAAACAGGTATTACCGATTGCGGCTGAATTAACCTCGCCTTTTGGATTTAGCACTGATCCTGTCGGTGATTTAACAGCGATGAATGAAACCGGTTTAATTCATAAATATTATGGGCGAGTCTTATTTATTAATACCGCTACTTGTGCTATTCATTGTCGGTATTGTTTTCGCCGTCATTTCCCTTATCAACATCATCAATTAAGCCGACAACATTATCAACAAAGTTTACAATATTTACGCGATCATCCTGAAATTCAAGAAGTGATTTTTAGTGGTGGCGATCCTTTATTGTTAAGTGATGATAAGTTAATTGAATTGATTAAGGAATTAAATCAATTGCCGCAAATGATTCGATTACGAATTCACACTCGTTTACCGATTGTATTACCGGATCGAATTACTGAGGAGTTAATAAAAGCCTTACAACATTTTAATCATTCTGTGATTATGGTGGTACATTGTAATCATCCGAATGAATTAAGTGTTTCGGTAAAACAGGCTTGCCAACGAATTTCACAAGCTGGAATTCATTTATTAAATCAAACGGTATTGTTAAAAGGGATTAATGATTCGGTGGATATTTTATCGACATTAAGTGAACAATTATTAATCAGTAAAATATTACCTTATTATTGTCATTTATTAGATAAAGCCATTGGCACGGCTCATTTTGAAGTGGAAAAATCGATAGCTATTGAATTAATGCAACAATTACACCATCGTTTACCGGGCTATTTAGTACCCAAATTGGTTTGGGAACAAGCCGGTGCAGCGGCAAAAACGGTATTATTATAAAAGCAATTTTGAGTATCAATTGATTATTTTTGGAGAAGTTATAATGAAAAAAATAAAGTCGTTAATGATAAACATGAGTTTATCTTTATTAATGATAAGTGGTTTAAATTCTTTAGCGCGAGCAGAAACTGATTTAGCAGCGCAAAATGAATTTCTCAAAGCTAAAGCAATAAATTCACAACGTGCAAATGATCATGCTAATCATGCAAATCATGGCGATAGTTCACAAGAATTTCACGGCGTATTTTACGGCTTTGTTCCTTGTGATGATTGTCCTGGAGTTAAAATGACTTTGTCTTTAAAACAAAATCATAATTATTTATTGGTTTATCAATATGCGCGGGAATCTTCGCGAGAACATTATGAAAAAGGCAAATATGATTGGGATGAACAAAATCATCGAGTGATTTTAACGCCCAAAAAAGGCGGAGAAAATGAACGTCATTATGCGATTGAAAGCGATAATACGTTAATTCAATTAAATAGTGACGGCTCTAAAATTAATACTGCTGAGGCGGAACGTTATGAATTACATCGAAGTGATACGGTGAAATCGCGGGAAATTCATTTTCATTAATTAGGTAATTATTGAATTAAATGGTATTCCTTAAATAATAAAATAGGATGTACTGAATATAAAAGTACATCCTATTAATTTCATATTCAATAGTTGTGAAAAAATTATTAATACCCATTTATTGGGAATTGAAATTTTCAAAACGCTTGCTTAAATTCGCTATTTTAATGTACGGTTTAGCGATATTTGCTGTACATTTAAGCGATATTCAATTAATTTATCAATTAGGATTAAGTTTAATTATTTTAATTGAGGGCTATTATCGTTATTATCACTATCAATTATCAGCCACTGCTAAAATTAGATTTGATCCTAATGTTAAAAATTGGCAATTAGCGATCAATTTCACTGCGGATTATTCGCCGATTCACATTTTGCCCTCGACCGTATTAACCACTCAATTGATTTTATTGCATTATCGACTACACTCAAATCGTAAGCAAACACTGATTATTGTTAAAGATAGCCTAACTCGTTCGCAATATCGATTGTTGCTTACTATGCTCAAAATCAATGCAATTAAAATGGTTTAATTTGTCGTTTTTTCACCACTTTAGTGGTAAGATCACAACCTAAGCAGAATCTTTGTTTGGTTAAATGACGTTAAAAGCGTGCCTAAATTTAACAATGATAAAAAATAGTTAATTGATCTAGGTTTAATATAACTTATTGATTAAAATCATTTTTTGAAAAATAAAAATGGATTTTTTGGTATAATTCATTTGCACTTAGCGAATAAATAAAGCGTAATATGATAAAAAGTGTATGTTTTGCATTAGTGGTGTAAAACCGCTACAATACCAGCCAAAGTGACCATCGGTGTTTGTTGTCTGTATCAAGGGAATTTAAACTCATAACTACTCCCAAAATTTAATTGATAGCAACTGATTCATTTTTTGTTAGGTTATATTTGCAAATATTTAACAATCAAGCTGAGTTGATATTATTCAACGCTTGACAGGTCAAAATCCGAGTATCACTATTTAAACAGTACAAGTAATAATGATTGGAGAATCTCAATGAAGATGAAAATATTAGCCAGCGCGATTTCGTTGCTGTGTTTTAGTCAGTTGTCGATGGCAGAAGTAAGAACAACTGTGACTCTCAATAACATAAGTCACACGTTTAGTTATCCAGATCAAGCAGCTTCTGATGCTGGGTTAAAAGATTTTCAGGAAAATCCCGGAAATTATGGTGGCTTTTTTAATAATCCACCGAATGCGAATGGAGCCGTTTTTACCACTACCAATAGTGCTGGAAACACTTATAGCTTTGTGACCCAACAAAGTGGCGGTTTGTTGATAACTAAAACCGTTAATGGCGTAACCAGTATGGAAAGAGTTACCAAAGCAGCAACTGGCGGATCAAGCTTGGTTGAATACGCAAATACATATGCTCAAACAGATAACCCAGCAAATTTAAAAGTGGTAGCAATCAACAAAGATGATTTCGCTAAGATTGCCACTGCTACCGATTCGGTTAAATTAGCCACTCCTGATGCCACCGTTTTAGCGGTTGATACAGCGGCGATTGCCGGTTCTCTTTATGCTGGAGTGCAACAAGCTGATTTCGTTTCAGCCAACGTAGTATTAAATGGTGTTACCAAAACTTATACCTTTAATAATATGCAAGAAGCGGTTGATGCAACTAAAAATCCATTAGCCTATCAAGCAGATTTTAACAACGCGACTAGCGAAGTAGGCGCTGTTTTACAATATAACTACAAAGGTAAGACAATCGTTTTGGCTACTACTGAGCAAAATAAAGTCGTTGCATTTGATGGGACTAATTATTTTACTTTTAGTGGTAAAGGGGTTAAAAATAAACTTAGAGATTACTTAGTTAATGGTAAAGGTACGCCAGCTAAAGTAACCGATTTAACCAAATTTACTACACTGTTAACCGATGCTTCGACTGTTGCAGGCACAAGCACTGTGTTTAAAAATATTGTAGATAAGGTTGCAACCCCGGCTGAATTAGTGACCAGTACCATTACTGCTAATGGTACTACTAAAGTTTATACTTTTGCTAATCAAGTCGACGCTTTATATGCGTTAAGTCATCCTAATAAATTCTCCGCTGATTTTGGTGGTATAGGTTCATTAAAAGGTGTAGTAATTGCCAGTCAATCTCAAGGTCAATCGAGTAATCTGGTTTTCTTAGATGCAAGTGGTACCCAAGCTGCGGTGACTTTAGATGGCAAAAATTATTTTCTGTTGCAAGGTGCTAATCTTTCAGAGTTAGTGAATACTAACTTAAAAGCTTACATAGATAGCAAAGGTGAAAACGGCTTTTTACGCGCTTTAAATGCTGGCGAAATTGCATTAGTGAACGGTTACTTAAAATTGGCTGGTTTACCTTTGATCAATTTGTTTGATAAAGTTGTTCAGATTACCAACTTTGTCAATGATGAAAATCAAGCGCGTAACAATCCTACCGCTGCGGTTGCGGGCAACCCTGCGAGTTTAATGGGAACAATGGTTGATAGCGCGTTTGATATTGCTGCGCCTGCTGATACCACAGTGCCTGTAAAAAATGCAGTTGCTGCCGGTGATACTGCAATGACCCCCACTTTCAGTGTAGGTGCGCGTTATGGACATTACAGTTTAGCTGGACGTTCAGCAGATACTGTTACTGTGCCTTTGACTGCTGGAATGAAATTATCACCTAAAAGCCAATTGATTTTCACCGTTCCTTTAACTTACGCTCGTATGAATGGTTCGGATCAATACCAAATTGGTGGCGGTGTCGCTTATAAATACAATGCTCGTGATAATTGGGTATTAATGCCAGCTATTAGTTACGCCTATCGTGATGCAGGTAGTAACAATTTTGTTTATAATTCAGGTACCGGTGACACTACTGGTAGCCCTAGAATTGCTGGACATATGGTGTCTGGAACGTTGACTAGTAAATATACTTGGTCAGTAAATAATGCTGATCCTAAATCTTTCAGAGTGTCGATTACCAATATGATGGGTTATTTCCAATCCATGAATTTAAATACCAATATCGACGGACGTAGTTACAAAACCAGTGGTGATGTCGCTAACTATGTGTTGAAAAATGGTATTGCGTTTGGTAAAAGCATGGACAAATTTAATGTCGCTGCGTTTTTCTACGATACTCAATTCTTTGGTAGCCGTTTATATTTCGATCAATACGATGAAGTCGGTTTGGCAGTTAAACCTGAAAATGCGGGTAAATGGTTGGATGGTTTGAGCTTAAGTGCTAACTATGTCTTTAGTGCGACTCGTCCTAGTGGTTCTGGTAGTATCGACGGTTTCAATGTTAACTTAGGTTATCGTTACTAATCGTTAGGATAAAACCCTATAATTTTAGAAACCGCCCTTGAGTCAATCGTGGGCGGTTTTTTTATGCTGAATTTAATTTGAACGTTTACCTGAGGACTTGCGATGAATCATTTTTCACGACTGTTATTCAGTTTATCGTTATATAGCCTGACTTTTTCAGTTTGGGCAGAATTTAATACCACTGTCACTTTGAATGGGGTTACTCGTAGTTACAGTTTTCCTGATGCTGAAAGTGCATTAACGGTTGACCAAGCGAGTTATCGCAACGATTTTAAAAATCCTCAAACTGGCGCGTTGCCTAACAATTCGATTGGACAAATCACCCAATTTGACTTTCAAGGCAGTCCAATGACGTTGATTCGCACTGATGTGAGTACATTAGTGATTGCGCCAATTACTGGAGTTACTACCGATTTTATCAGCTTGAGCGGCACAGGATTGTACAGACAATTAACCAACTATTTAGCTTCAGGAACTTTGCCAGAAAATGCAAAAACCGGTTTATCTGCGACTACTTTAGCTAATTTAAAACAAATTATTCAACAGCAAGTGCCTAGTTCTAATACGGGATTAAGCACTCAATTAACGGAGTTGATTAATCAAAATCAGTCGGCGCAAAATACCGCGACCGAAGCATTAACTCAAATTACGCAAAAATTCGCTAACAGCGGTGTGACTTGTGATTTAAATCGTAATGATGCTTTGTGTGCTAAAACCTTACCTACTGCTGCGATTGCTGGTAATCCTGCGAGTTTAATGGGAACGATGGTGGATCAAATTTTTCTGCAAACTGGAGATAATTTGCTCGACACTCAACAAACCAGTACTACTCATTCAGCGCAACGAAAATTGAAAAAAAATCATATTGAAGTCGGATTACAATACGGTCATTATGAATTAGCGGGGGCATCAGTCGATACGGTTTCATTACCGGTTAGTTATACCGCGCGATTAAATAGCAAAAATCAACTCATTTTTTCAGTGCCATTTACTTATGTAAACACTCAAGGGAATAATTCCTATCAAATTGGTGGCGGCGTTGCTTATCGTTATTGGTTACAACCAGAATGGACATTAACTCCAGCGATTAATTATGCTTATCGGGGAACCCCCGATTCGGGGAACGGTTTGAATCGTACTGAAGGACATATTGTCGCAGGGACGCTAACCAGCCAATATCAATTGGATTTGGCACAATGGATACCCAATTTACCCTTAGAATTATCGTTGACCGATATGGTTGGTTATTTTCAATCGTTGAATATGGAAACCAATATTAAAGGCAAATCCTATCGCACCAGTGGTCAAGTGGCTAATTTTGTTTTAAAAAATGGGATCAGTTTAAATTATCATACGGATCATTTTTATTGGGCGGCTTTTGTGAATAATACTGAGTTTTTCGGTTCAGAATTGTATTTTGAACAATATAATGAAGTGGGATTAGCGGTACGTCCACAACATTTAGGTAAAGTGTGGAATCATTTGAATGTCAGTGCGAATTATTTATTTAGTTTAGCCAAAGGTCAGGACGGCAAATTGGACGGTTTTCGTCTCAATATTGGTTATCAATTTTGACCATGTTCAACTAAGATTCAGTTAAATTGTTTTTTAATAAAGCTTTATCAAGCAGTGAGTGATAAGCCTTATTTAATCGAATGGTTAGATTAACCGTGTTTAAACTTTAAATATTTTTTAGGAGAGATTATGAAATTATCTTTATCATCCATCGTCGTGGTTTTTGCTGGAGTATTTGCTTCATCGATCGCTATGGCTGAAGGTGGAACAGCAGCTGACGCGGTCACTAATACCGTTAATCAAGCAGTTTCCGGTGCGGTTTCCGGTGCTGTGAATGCGGTTGTTCCTACAGCAACGACTAGCACTCCTGCTACTTCAACCGCTACAACGGCTAACAATACTGATGCAGCGTTTCAAGAATCAAAAACTGAACATGTTGCGATTGCTCAAGAACGAGTGCAAATGGTGCAAAAATATTTAGCGTGTTTGCAAGCGACTACTGACCAAGCGGGAATTAAAAATTGTCGGGATGTGGCTAAAAAAGATGGCGATGTTTTAGAGGCAAAAATCAAAGCCCAACAAGAATTGAATAAACAAGAACGTCAAGCTAAAAAAGCAGCAGCGCATTAATTAAGAAGTAACGAGCTGGATGATGAACGTCTGCCAGCTCGTTATGTCAACTTGTTCATTATTAATAAGGCGTATCATTACGATGACACATTTTTCGTGAGCGCGATGAATACTCTGATTCTATAGTGTTTGACGATTTCGCCGAATTTAAAATCACACCTAATTCGCTCATCGCTTTTTGATAAACCTTTCGTTTAAAATGAACCACGTCATTTAGCGGTTGCCAATATTCTACCCATCGCCAACTGTCGAATTCGGGTTTTTGTCCACAATCAAAACGAACATTGGTTTCTGAACTGACTAATCGTAAAATAAACCAAATTTGTTTTTGGCCAATACACAAAGGCGATAAATCTCGCCGAATATATCTTTCGGGCAATTTATAACGTAACCAGTAGCGAGTTCGTCCCAAAATTTGCACATGTTCAGCGCGCAATCCGGTTTCTTCCCATAATTCCCTATACATTGCGGTTTCTGGGTCTTCGTTACAATCAATCCCACCTTGTGGAAATTGCCAAGAATTTACCCCTTTACGCTTAGCCCAAAATACTCGTCCCTCGTCATTGCAAAGGATAATACCGACATTGGGTCGGTACCCTTTAGAATCTATCATATAAAACCCTATTGAATTAGCTGCTAAACCGGATGATTTACCTGAAAAAGTTTAAAAAGCCGGTTATATCAAATGATTATGGTGGATATTCTTTCGATAAATTATCGCTTGATGTTCTGATTGAATCAAGCACAGCGTTTAAAATAGGGAATCAGATAAATGGATTGGAATGCAATGATAAATGGATAACGATTACATGATCCCAATGATTAACATTGCCATAAAATTTCCAGCATAAACGGTTAAGAAATAGCCAATAGCTAAAATAAAACTGCGAAATGAAAAAATTAATAAGACTTTACTAAATAAATAATGAATAACCGCAATATCCCAAATAATTAAGCCCATTAAAGTATAATAAATAAATAAAGAAAGTTTCCCTTTAATAATATATAACATTAAAATAAAGGGAATACTTAAACTGGCAATAAAACTACTACAAATTAATACCGCGCAGCTAAAGGGTAAAAATTCTTCTAAAATTTTATGCGAAAAAGTCAGCCAGCCAATAAATCCTAAGGTTAAAAGGATTTCTAAACTGGTTGCAATCACTGCTCCAATTGAACCTAGAAAATTAATTTGAATGGCAATGGCGATTAACGCATAAAAGGACAATGCCGATGATAATGAATTATCTTCAGCTAATTCGAAACTAGGATGCTTAAAAAAGCAAATTGCTAATATTTGTTTTAAACTATTCATTACCACTATCAATAATTATGTGAGCAAAAAATCACAGTCTAGTTAATGATAAATAAATCACAATATAAAAAGAGAAGTCATATCATTAACTAGAAAAATGTTTTAATCAATAGCTGAAGAATAACTCGGTTTTAACATGGAGGTTTTTCCAACCATTACATCTAAAGTTTTCCACAAACGTTGGAACACAGATTGTTGAATATAAGGAATATTATGTTTTTCACAAACGGCTTTAACTTTAGGTTGTACTTTTTGATATTGACTCGCTGTCATATTCGGCCACAAATGGTGTTCAATTTGATAATTTAACCAGCCGTGTAAAAAATCCAATGTATTAGTGCCGCTGGAATAATTCACTGAACCCACAATTTGGCGTAAATAAAATTCGCCTTTATTTTGTGCTTTATTGTCAAACATCATGACATCATCGCCAGTATGATTAGGTCCAATCACTAAAAAAGAATGTAAATTGGTAAAAACTTCTGCCATTAATGAATTAAGCAATACATTAGTCACTGCAATCGTTCCTAATGGAATAAATAATAAAGGAATAATAGCGAAACGTACGATTCCATATGGCAACATACAATTTACCCATAAATCTTTGCCAATTGGGTGTAATGGATTCCACATATCCCAGCGAGAAATTTTGCCGCGCATATTTGCTGGTTGTTTCGATTGAATTGCACGATATTCATTTAAAGTGGAAGAGGCATAATAAATAATTTTCCAACTGGCTGCCATAATGGCTAATAACAAATAGCGTCCCCAATTCGGAATTTTAGAAGCCCGCAAAGCTTTCATATTAAATTCAACTTGATCCGGATCGACTTCTTCCCCTAAACGATAATGGTGAATATCATTATGTTCCACGTCCCAAGCCGGAGGATAAATCCAATCTAACCAATCACAATAACGTCGCCAGCCTTTGGCAAATCCTTTGCTGGTGTAATGTATAGGAATGCCTTGGATTTTGTCATAACCGCGATGTAAAACATGATGAGCGACGGTAGTCCAGCGCGTGAAATTGCCTTGGCTAATTAAATAAGCAGAAATGGGATTCGGGATAATCCATGCGGTGGCGTAGCCTAAGCCAGAACAGATTCGTCCCCAAGATTCAATTTTTTTCAAATGCTCAAAATCACTATAAGTTGCTTGATTGACAATATCGCGTTGAATCGCGTCAATATCGGCAGCTAATTGTTTTCGATCAACAGCATGATAGTGTTCTATATTCAAAATATCCTCGCTTTAATTAGGTTTTAGAAAAGTAAATAGGTGTAGGGATTCAATCGCTATTCGGTTGGATTTTTTTCAGACAAAAATCCGATAACATTATATGATAGCGGTCTTTTTTTAACAGATAAAAAGGTTTTCTAATGCAAGTTGCAAACACATTGGCTGTTTCTATCCATTACACTTTAACCAATCATGCGGGTGAGCAATTGGATAGTTCTATAGGGCAGCAACCTTTGGTGTATCTACATGGGCGCGGTAATATTATACCCGGTTTAGAACAAGCTCTAATGGGCAGAGAGGTCGGTGATAAATTTACCGTGACTATCCCAGCAGCTGAGGCATATGGCGTTTATCAAGCAGATATGGTGCAGGTGATACCGCGTTCGATGTTTGAAGGGATTGACGAATTAGAGCTAGGCATGATGTTTCATGCAGACGTGAGTCATGGAACTGGAGTCGTGACGATTACTGGCATTGAGGGTGATCAAATTACTATTGATGGCAATCATCCTTTAGCGGGTCAGGATTTGACTTTTGCGGTTGAAGTAATGGATGTTCGCGCCGCTACTGCCGATGAATTAGCACATGGTCATGTTCATGGAGCTGGTTGTCAACATTAATTGCAAAAATGAATTATTAAATTAATTTATTGCAAAAAAGGCGGTGATTAAAAAGATCACCGCCGATTTAAATTAAGTGATAATTAAATCTAAATGACTAATTATCGGATGTGTATTCGTTCCTAAAATAGCAATTAAAGTTGGATCGCCGCCTTTATTGCCATCAGCATCATAATACAAATGTCCATCAGTGGTATTGTAAATTAAATAATCATTGGCATCCGCAGCGGTTTTTATATTCGCGCCCATTCGCAACATTTGATTATCAACTGCACCAGTTTTAGTCAGTGATTTAAACACTAAATTTTCAATTTGAATACTGTCATCTTTTGCCGAAAAATCGGTAATTCTATCCGTACCCAATTTACTATTTAGCCGAAAAATATCCGCCGCTGAACCGCCGGTTAAAATATCATTACCATCCCCACCAATTAAGCTATCAATTCCACCCGCGCCATTTAAAATATCATTGCCTTCACTGCCAAGTAATAAATCGCGTCCGTCGCCACCAATTAACGTATCATCGCCTAATCCGCCATCTAAACTATTATTATCTGCGCCGCCGGATAAACTGTCTTTTCCTAAACCGCCAATCAGCGTGTCATTTCCCCCGCCTCCGCTTAAGAAATCATTTTCAGAACCACCATTCAAGGAGTCGTGACCATCATCGCCTTTTAAAGTGTCATTGCCACTGCCGCCTAATAAAGTGTCGTTGCCTTGGTCGCCGCCGATAATGTCTTTACCTGTGCCACCATCCAAATTGTCATTGCCTAAACCACCATTTAAGGTGTCGTTTCCTGCGCCACCATTAACCGTATCATTGCCGCCGGCAGCGCGAATAATGTCATTTCCAGTAAATCCATTTAAACGATTGGCTGCATCATTTCCATTCATTGCCCGAAGAGAGGGGATAATTTTATGTAATGCCATTTAAATACTCCTGAAACAAACTTTGATTAAATAGAATGGCTATTATATCGCATAATTAGCGTAAAATTTTTAGATTTATTTAGATAAAATAGTGGCAATAAAACAATATTCATTATAATATACGGCAATTTAAATGAAATTGAAATCAGATCATTTGCTTATTTTTTAATAACTGGTTACACTAAAGCTTTATACAAAATTTAATCAACGATATGAATATATTATTAATCAAAGCCATTATTTTAGGAATTGTTGAGGGATTAACAGAGTTTTTACCCATTTCTAGTACCGGTCATTTAATTTTAGTGGGAGATTTATTAAATTTTAATAATGAAACCGGAAAATTATTTGAATTGGTGATTCAAACCGGCGCAGTTTTAGCGATTTGTTGGGAATATAGATTAAAAATCAATTCTGTTATTAAAGGGTTATTATTACAAGAAGCATCGGCAAAACGATTCAGCTTGAATTTAATAATTGCTTTTATGCCTTTAGCCAGTTTTGGCTTTTTATTTGGACATTGGATTAAAGCGCATTTATTTAAACCAATTCCGGTAGCTTTGGCTTTTATTATCGGAGGATTGATTATTTTTTGGGCTGAAAAACGGCAACATCAAATTACCATTTCTGCGGTTGAACAATTAACGCCAATGGATGCGCTAAAATTGGGATTAGCTCAAGCTTTTGCGTTAATTCCCGGAACTTCACGCGCCGGAGCTACAATTGTCGGGGGATTATTTTTAGGACTTTCTCGAAAAGCGGCGACTGAATTTTCATTTTTTTTAGCAATTCCCACTTTAATTGTTGCAGGTTTATATGATTTATATAAACATGCTGCTTTATTACAATTAAAAGATTTGCCGTTATTTATTGTTGGATTGATCGCCGCTTTTTTAAGTGCATTAATCGCTATTCGCGCATTATTACGCTATATCAGTCAACACAGTTTTATTGTATTTGCGATTTACCGAATTTTATTTGGTTTAATCGTTATTTTAACGGCTTATAGCGGTTGGGTACAGTGGAGTATTTAAATAATTAAAGTTAATAAATACGCTAAACCGTAGGTAATTAAAAAATAAAAAAATGCAACAATTAAACTCGCAGTAGTATCAATCACTAACACCCGTTTCATAATATAAGTGATAACTGAAAAATCCCATGAAATCAAAATGATTAAACTTAAATAACTCAATGGGGAATGAGTTAAGGTTAGCCACATAATAATTGGAATTCCTAAAATCGCTACGATATTTTCACTCACCAAAATCGCACTCATAACTTGTAAATAACAATGTAAACTGCGATTTAAACTTAAAATAATTAACACAAATAACAACGTTAATAAATTTTCCGCCAATACTTCAAAAAAAGCTTCAATTGGCGGAATCATATTGGCTTGTGTTAAGAATTCAACGGTAAAATACAACGCTAAATTCAATTGAAAAAATTTAAAGGAATGGGGAAGCTGTAAAGGATTGGTACGTAACCAACATAAAGGTAAATAAGCTTTTAAAATATCTAGCATATCCATAAAATTACCTGCCTATAATTATTATTGTTGTTGTGTTGGATCGGACAATGAACGTAATTCCATTTCATCGTTGGTTAAATGACTAAAACCATCATTTAATGATTGAATTAAAGTTTTGGTTTTTTCCATTAATTGATTTAACCGCGCGCGATTTTTACGATTGCTACCTACCGGTTCGGTTACGGGTAAAATGATTCGCCAAAAAGTTAAACTTTTTTCAAATAATACGGCTAAATTTTCAATTAAATTCAGTGATTTTTGTTGTTTAATTAAATCCGTAATAATAAACTTTGCATACACTTTACTGACTAAAATTTGCACGGTGACTAAAATAGCGATAAAAATTACTGCGCTAATTGAGCCAATTAATGGGTCTAACATTAAATCCAAAATGCCAATCGAAACTTCGGCAAAAATAATTAGAAAAATAATAAACCCCATAATAATTAAAGTTGTAATATTCGCCCGTTCTTTCCATAAAGATAACGCATTTTGCACAGCGGGCATAATCACATCATCAATATCACGAATGTTTTTTTCTAAAGAATGTAATACGCGATAAGAACGATCATATTCTACATTAATTAATCGTTGTTCAATGGCGGTAATACTGGTGAAATCTTGAGATTCTGCCGATGTGGGTAATAAAATAAATTCGCCAGTATCTAAACCTAATTCGGCTAATTTCGTTTGCCATTGTTCAATAATTTCACTATGATTCATTTGATCGGATGCTGAAGATCGATCAATTAAATAAATCAATTTATTGGTATCTTGGTGTTTTTTTAATTTTGCAATTAAGGGTAAATTTTGTCCATCAGTTTCAAAAAATACATCGCTAAAAACAAAAATCAAATCAGAAATATCCAGCGTATGTTCAATAAATAACAAACTAATTGGATGTTGATTATCAGCCCCAAAATTTGGCGTATCAATAAACAATTTACCTTTTAATCGTTCACTATGTAAGGTTTTTAATTCTAAATAGCCATTAATTTTTTGACTTTCGCCACTGATTAATTGTTCAATTTTTTCGCTGATTTGATAAAACGGCAAACGATGATCCACATCTAATGCAGTTCCGGGTAAAGTAATTTCAGTATTTTGTGGCGTATATTGCAATACGGTAAATTTATGATTAGATATTTGTACGGCGGGTGGATTAGGATTAATATTTAAATAGCGATCGATAAATTGATTTTTAATCGCGCTATGCCCGCCAATAAAACTAATAATCGGCCACCATGAACTTTTACGCGCCGTCGATTCATCATCATCAATTAATCCCAATTCATATTCAATTTGATCAAGTTCATGAAATAATTTACTGGCTTTTTGCAAAACGGGTTGGGTTAAAGCAAAATGTTTTTCTAAATTAAGTAAATGTTTACTTATCGTTTTCTCAGTCATCAGCGAGTCCTTATAGTTTTCAGTTTTAGTTTTAAGCATTTTAATTCAGATTAAATGAAAATGCGATATTCAATTATGCCGTTTATATTATAAAAATTTTTCAATAACGACTGATTTTACCTTAAAAATTTAAAGTAACGATTGAATTTGTGGATAACTCAATTTTAATTGTTGCCTAAAAGTTTCAATCACAATTTCTTGTTGCCGTTGATTTCTTGGAATAGTGACTGGAATTTCAGCTAAAATACGCATAGGTAATGTCGAAACAAAAACCAATTGATCCGCCAACATAATAGCTTCGCGTAAATCATGACTGACAAATAATACCGTATGTGGGCGTTGTTGCCATAATTGCCATAATAATTGTTGAGCCTGTCTAGCCGTTGGCGGGTCTAAAGAAACAAAAGGTTCATCCATTAATAAAACATCAGGATTAATCACAAATGCGCGTAAAATAGCGACTCGTCGTTGCATTCCTAAAGATAATTGTTCTGGATAAAAATGTTGTACCGCTGTCAATTGCATTAATTCTAACAAAGGTGGCAAAATTTGCGCAGCTTGTTTTGGCGAATCTAACACTAAAGTTAAATTTTGCCATACCGTACGCCAAGGTAATAAACGTGGGTTTTGAAACACATAACCAATTTTGGCAGAGTGCGCCGCAGAATGTAAATGAATATGACCTTTAAAATCGACATCTAAACCGGCAATTGCATTTAATAAAGTGGTTTTCCCACAACCCGAAGGCCCAATTAAACAGACGAATTGTTGGGCGGCTAAAGATAAATGTAAATCTTCAATCACATTATAATGATTTTCAGTTAAATGACGATAGCATTTATGTTGAATCTGAATATCAATTGCAGTCATCTTTTCCAGCGTTGGGTATAATGTTGCCAAGGTTGTAATAGGAATAATTCTAAAAATTGCATCACTAAAATAAAAGCAAAGCTATAAGCTAAAATACTTGCTATATCAAATAGTTGAAAAAATAATTGTAATTGATAACCCATACCATTACTACATCCTAATAATTCAACCACTAAAATGATTTTCCAAATTAAGGCTAATCCTGAACGAGTGGCTGCGATAATAAAAGGCTGTAATTGAGGTAAAATAATTTCAAATAAAATTTTTTGTTGATTGAAACGATAACAGTGCGCCATTTCTAATAATTCGGTATTTAAATTTCGACTTCCTTCACGAATTGTAACAATCACATTCGGAATCTTATTTAAAATAACTGCTAATAAAGCAGCGGTTTCATTCAGTCCTAACCAGACATAACAAAGCATAATCGTAACTAATGCAGGTAAATTTAGCATTAATAATAACCAAGGTTCAAACCATGAATTAAATCGTGAATAACGACCACATAAAATTCCTAAAGTAATACCAATCAACATAGCAATTGAAAAACTAATTAACAAACGACGTAAAGTAATTACCAAATGATAGAATAATTGCCCATTGATTAAATGTTGTTGAATCACTTTTAACACTATTATTGGACTAGGTAAATTAGGTAAACGATAATAATCGGCAGCAATTTGCCAGATTAGGATTAACACAATAATCGACAATACCGATTGAATCGTAAACGATAATTTACCCATAATCATTATTCAGCATTCCAAAAAGTACCCACAGGTAAAACGGCGGCTTTATCTTGAGCAATTAAACGATATAATTGGGCGGCAGCTTGTTGTTGTTCTTGACCCCATTGTTGAATTCTGCCGTCACAATAGCGTTGACGTAAACGATTTTGCAAAGCTATTTCTGGGGTTTGAGTTAAAGGTAAAATGGCTTGCCAAGCCGAATCAGATTCACATAATAATTGTTTAGCTTGTTGCGTAATTTTAAAAAATTCAATTAATAATTTCGGATGTTTTTCTGCCCAACTTTGTTTAAAAACATAACCTAAACTTGGAATTGCCGTTTTAAAACCTAATTGTTGAATGATTTGCTGACCGTTTATTAAAGTTTTATAGCCTTGAATTTCTAAACGAGCGGCGTAATGCCAATAATTTAAAACGGCATCAATATTGCCTTGTAATAATTGCTGATTTAATAAAGGCGGAGCGGCAAAAACGGGTGTACTATTGGTTGCTAAATCCAAATGTTGTTGTTTCATTAATGCTTGTAATAATCGCCAATTTTTATCTAATTCTCCGCCAGCAATCCCTAAACGTTTACCTTTTAAATCACTTAATTGATGAATTGGGCTATTTGCCGGAACAACTAAAGCTCCAGAAGTGGTGGAATAAGGATAAAATTGATATTCATGTTGTTGATTACGCATTTGAGCAGTCCAAAACCAATCTGCTAATATCACATCAACCGCATCGGCTTGTAACGCAATTTCAGCCGCTTGGGGAGTCGCAAACGTTTGAGTTTCAAGCGTAATGCTATGGGCTAAATTAGGCTGTTGATTAACGGTGCTTAATTCCCAAGCTAAAGTTCCAAAAGCCAACATGCCAATACGAATTTTATTTGGCGCAGCAGCATGACTAATAGTCGTTATTATAGTTAAATAAAAAAGAATTAAAATTCGATAAAGTTTCATAAAAATTAAAAAATTATGGCGAAATAGAAATCGTCGAAAATTGAAACCATTGATCCAAAACAGCATGTAATTCTTCAATGCCTTGTTTTTTTAAAGAGGAAAATAATTGTACAGAAATCGGCGACTCTATCAGCGATAATTCTTGTTTTACTTGAATTAAAGTCGATAATCCAGCACTGTAAGATAATTTATCCGCTTTGGTCAAAATAATATGCAAAGGTAATTGTCTAGCTTGCGTCCAAAGCAATAATTGTTGATCAAACGGCATTAACGGATGGCGTGCATCCATCACCGCAATTAAACCGCACAAGGTTTTGCGATGATGTAAATAATCTTCCATCATTTTTTGCCATTTTTCTTTCACGGCTAACGGAACTTTGGCAAAACCATAACCGGGTAAATCGACTAATCTTTGCGTAGTGCCGATTTCAAAAAAGTTTAGCATTTGGGTGCGCCCTGGAGTTTTGCTGATACGCGCTAATTGTGATTGACGAGTTAAAGCATTGATTGCACTGGATTTTCCAGCATTTGAACGTCCAGCAAAAGCGACCTCTAAACCTTGATCGGGAGGAGCGTCTCTTAATCGCGGTGCGCTACTGATAAATTTTGCCTGATAATACACTGGATTCATTATGATTTCGTGGTTATGCTGTGAAAAAAAACATTTTAAATGTTATGTTAAAAAAGCACCCTAACTATTTCAAAGGGTGATTATGGCTAAATCGAAACGGATTAGCCAATGTAAACCTAAAGAGTAACTGTAATGATTATTTTAATATTTTGCTGCCAATGGAGACTATTTTATGCTTAAAAAAGTAATTGCTGTAATGGCGATTTTGATCGCGCCAATCGGTTATGTACACGCTCAGGGTGATACACAAGCGGGTAAACAAGTATCGGTAAATTGTGCGGGTTGTCATGGCACAGACGGTAACAGTATGGTGTCCAGTTTTCCTAAACTGGCAGGACAACACAGTTCTTACCTAATTAAACAATTACAAGCGTTTAAGGATGGTACTCGTCACGCGCCTATGATGGTCTCTTTTGCTAAAGGCTTGTCCGCAAAAGAAATTGAAGATGTTGCTAGTTTTTTTGCACTGCAAACGGTGTCGGTCAATCCTATGCCAACGCTAAAATCTGATGATTATGCCGAAACCAAAGACGACAGTCATCATCAACACAAAACCACCCATCATGATAAAGCGAAAGAAGCAGAATTGCAGGCATTATTAACTTTTGGTGGGGATTTATATCGCAATGGGGATTTGGATCGCGAAGTGTCTGCCTGTATTGCTTGTCATGGTCCTTTTGGTGAAGGCAATAAACCGGCGGGATTTCCCCGTTTAAATGGGCAACACGCGGATTATTTAATTCAAACTTTAACCGATTTTAAAACCGGAGAACGTGCTAAAAATCCAGATAATATGATGCATATGATTGCAGTAAAAATGACTGAAAAAGAAATTCGCGCTGTTTCTTATTATTTATCAGTTATGAAATAAAATCGACTGAATTTTTAGCGGATTGATAACTTCAATTGAGGAGAGAAAATGTTTAAATATTTATTCGTCTTTTTATGGTCATGGTGTTGTTTCACTGTACAAGCAGAAACCGCCGCTGCGCCTGCGGGTGTAGGCTATCAAACTTTAGCCGCAGAGCAGCCGACTCAGGATAAAACAAAAGTAGAAGTGATGGAATTCTTTTGGTATGGCTGTCCGCATTGTTTTGCTTTTGAACCAACGTTAAATGCGTGGTTAAAAACAATGCCGAAAAATGTGTATTTTGTGCGTCAGCCAGCCGCTTTTAACGAAACTTGGAATAAACATGCAAAGGCTTATTTAGTGGCTGAAGCCTTAAATGTTGTTGATAAAGTCCATGCTGATTTTTTTGAGGCGATTCAAATTAAAAAACAGAAATTGGAAACTGAAGAGGAGTTAGCCCAATTTTTTATTGCGCATGGGGTAAAAGCCGAAGCTTTTCATGAAGCTTTTAATTCTTTTGGAGTAAATACTAAATTAAATCAAGGGAAATTAATGGCACCGCGTTATGGAATTACTGGAGTACCGACTTTAGTGGTGAATGGTAAATACATGATCAGCGGAAGTTTAGCAGGTAGTCATGAAAATATGATTAAAGTGTTAAATCAACTGATTAATCAAGAAAGTAAAACTTTGCCAACCCATTAATTAATGTTTGTTAAAATGATTTGCTAAATAAGAGCCAACGATGAAGCTTCAATCAAGATTAATTTTAAGTTCTACCGCGACGGTGATTATGTCGCTAGGTATTGTATTAACGATTGCTTCGATTATTGCTAAAGATGTATTAAAAGATTTAGTCATTGATAAATTAATTGCGATTCAAACTGGACGTTACCACGCTTTAGAACAACAATTAAATGACGTTAAAACTAAATTGAATATTTTATCGTTGGCTCCTAGAACAACAGAGGCTTTATATGGATTAACCCAAGCGTTTAATGAATTAGGTGAACACGCTCAAGCGCATTTACAACAAAAATATGTGGTCGATAATCTTTATTCAAATGAACAACGAGGGAATTTTTTAATTACTGATAATCCCGATGCTTATGATATAGCCCATCAAAAACATATTCTTTTATTTCAAGATTATCAACGTTTATATCATTGGAATGATGTATTTTTAATTGATACACGCGGTAATATTGTATTTAGTTTATTTAAACAACAAGATTTTGCGACGAATTTATATACCGGTCCTTGGCATCATTCAGGATTAGCTCGCGCAGTATTGCCTTTATTAAAAGGCGCAGTGCCTAATGTCATGGGATTTGCTGATTTTGAATTATATGTTCCAGGACATAATTCAGCGGCAGCATTTATTGCATTTCCGGTATTTGATAAAAATACACGGCATTTTGTAGGCGTAGTTGCGACGCAAATTTTATCTTCCACTTTAGATGATTTAATGCACGATAAAACCGGTTTAGGTGAATCCGGAGAAACGTTTTTAGTGGGAAAAAATCGCTGGATGTTAACTAATTCGCGTTTTTCTGAAAAAGAAACGGCATTACAAAAACAATTAGATACAGAACCGGTAAATCGGGTATTACGCGGTGAAGAAGGTCCTTTAACTGCATTAGATTATCGCGGAGTCGGTTCTTTAGCTTCAATTAAACCGATGATCCCTTTTCCGGATGCACTGGGAGATAAAGTGCAATGGGGTTTAATTACCAAAATGGATCAAGGGGAAGCGTTAATTGGCGTGGATAGATTACAACATGTTTTATTAACGATTGGATTTATTTGTTCCGTAATTGCCGGATTAATTGCAGCATGGGGAGCTAAAGCTATTTCCCGTCCAATTATTGATATGCAGCAAGCTTTAAGTGCTTTGGCTAAAGGCGAAAATATTTCTGTGCCTTATTTAAATCGGCAAGATGAATTAGGCGATATGGCACAGGCGGCAGAAAATTTTCGTTTATTATCGCAACAAATTGAACGAAGTCATTGGTTAAATGAACATTTAACGCAATTAACCAATTTAGTTTCTAATCAATCTAGCATGAAAAAAGTTCCTGAATTGGTATTAAATTATTTATGTGAAAGTTTAGAAATACCGGTAGCGGCTTTATATTTTACTGATGATCAACAAATTTATTCTCGAGTCGGTATTCATGGATTAGCCAGACGCAGTCAAATTGAAGATCATTTTGAATTAGGTAACGGTTTAGTCGGACAATGCGCTCGTGATCAAAAACCGATTGTTTTATCACCAGTTCCTGAAGGATTATCGATTATTAGTGCTGGATTAGCCGAATTTACTCCCACCGAATTAATTTTTTATCCGATTCAGCATAAACACAATGTATTAGGCATAGTAGAATTAATTGCTTTGAATCATTTAACGCCACATCAACATGAATTACTACAAGCGATTAGTAAAAATCTAGGTTTATATTTAGCGAATTTAAAAGCGGCAGAACATAATATTGCTTTATTAACAGAAACGCGAAAACAAACCGCGGCTTTAGCTGAACAAAAACAAATTATGGAAGAGGCTTCATTATATTCTCGTAGTTTAATTGAGGCGTGTTTAGACCCTTTAATAATGATTGGATTAAAGGGAGAAATTACTGATGTAAATACAGCGGCGGAAAAGATTACCGGAGTGAATCGTAAACAGTTAATTGGAAGTGATTTTTGTCAATATTTTACCGATCCTACACAAGCGGAATTAGGTTATCGCCAAGTTTTTGAACAGGGAAAAGTAATAGATTATCCTTTAATTATTAAACACGTTGATGGAAAATTAACTGATGTTTTATATAACGCAACCACTTATTTAAATAGTGCCGGAGAAGTTGCCGGAATTTTTGCCGCCGCTAAAGATGTAACCGAATTAAAACAACAACAAGAATTGTTGCGTAATAGTAATGAAGAAATGAAATCTTTAACTGAAGAATTAAAAGCTCAGAATGAGGAATTTCGTGCTAATCAGGAAGAATTAAGAATTCAACAAGAAGAAATGCGGGCGCAACAAGAAGAAATGCAAATTAAAAATAAATTACTTGAAGATCAAGGGCATGATTTATTAAGAGCGAGAGAAGAAGCCGAAGCAAAAGCTTTGGATTTAACCCGAGCCAATCAATATAAATCCGATTTTTTAGCAAATATGTCGCATGAATTGAGAACGCCTTTAAATAGTATTTTAATTTTAGCTAAAAATTTATCAGAAAATGAAGAAGGAAATTTAAAATCCGATCAAATTGAATCCGCAATGGTGATTAATGAAAGCGGTCATCATTTATTAACCTTAATTAATGATATTTTAGATTTATCGAAAATTGAAGCTGGACATTTTGAATTATATATTGAAGAATTCCCTTTAAGTGAAATTGTGGTTTATTTACGTCGAGCTTTTATGCCTTTGGTTGAAAAGAAAGGCATTGGTTTTGAAACAGAAATTGCACAAGATATACCTGCAATGATTCAAGGCGATAGACAACGGATTATTCAAATTTTAACCAATTTATTATCTAATGCGGTGAAATTTACTGATAAAGGTTCAATTCGGCTGATTTTTAAACAAAATAATCAGCGATTAATTATTGAAGTGATTGATACCGGAATTGGGATTCCAACGGATAAATTTGACGTGATTTTTGGTGAATTCCAACAAGCCGATAGCGGTACTAGTCGTAAATATGGCGGCTCTGGTTTAGGATTAGCCATTAGTAAACGGTTAGTCGAATTAATGGGCGGAAAAATTGGTTTGCGTAGCATTATTGGACAAGGAAGTACTTTCTTTATTGAATTGCCTTTGATGACAACACAATCAAAAATCAATACTGCTAAACCTATTTCAATTCCAACTATTCCGATTAAAAAAATTCCAGAAACGAATTCGTCTGCTTTACAACCTTTATTATTAATAGAAGATGACAATCGTTTGGTATCGATTTTAACTCGCTTAATTGAGAGTTTAGGTTTTAAAACGGTTAGTGTTGACAGCGGTGAAAAAGCTTTAGAATTTTTAAAACGAACTCGTCCTTCGGGCATTTTATTGGATTTGGGATTACCCGGAATGCAAGGAATTGAAGTGTTAAGGCAACTTAAAAATCAATCCGAAACGAAAAATATTCCGGTGTTTATTATGTCTGGATCGGTGGATACCGGAGAAGCTAAAACACTAGGAGCAATTGGTTTCTTGAAAAAACCGATTAATAAAGAAGCTATTTTAGCCGCTATTCAAACAATGTTACAGCCACCTGCTGTTAATTCACACACCATATTGGTGATTGAAGATAATGAAATAGAATTGTTAGGTTTAAAGCGTTTATTTGAAAAAGATGCTATCACTTTGATTCCGGTTAAAACCGGTAAAGAAGGCTTGGAATGGTTAAAACAACATACTGCGGATGCCGTGATTTTGGATTTAATGTTACCCGATATTAACGGTTTTGAATGGTTACATCATGTAGATAATTTGCCTGCTAAACCGCCGGTGATTATCTATTCTGCACGCGAATTATCCACAGAAGAATTGTTTGAATTGCGTACGCAAGTCGAAGCGGTAGTTACTAAAGGTAAACATAATGAACGTTTGCATGAAGAAGTATTACGCTTGTTTTCGATTCAGAAACGTCAATTAGATCAACAAAATATGCAAAATGTTGCGCCATTGTCTGCTACTCACCCTAAGGTTTTATTAGTGGATGATGATATGCGTAATTTGTTCGCGTTATCAAAAGTATTACGCCAAAAAGGATTCGAGGTTGAAATCGCGCCTAGTGCCTTGAAAGCTTTAGAAATTTTGCCACAGCAACCGATCGATATTTTACTAGCCGATATTATGATGCCGGAAATGGATGGCTACGCGCTGATCCGAAAAGTGCGCGAAATGGGTTATCAAAAATTGCCGATTATCGCAGTCACAGCAAAAGCGATGTTAGGGGATGTTGATTTATGTTTGCAAGCGGGAGCAAACGATTACATTCCCAAACCGGTTGATATTAATCGATTGCTAGAGGTGATGAAACGATGGCTTTGATGTCTTTACCACAATATCGCGTTCAAGATATTGAAATTGAAATGATTTTATTGGCATTAAAGCAACGTTGGGGATACGATTTCAGTGGTTATGCGCGTGCGTCGCTAAAACGTCGATTGTTACATTTAGTCGATTATTTTGAAGTGGATTGTTTGTCAAGATTATTGCCAACTTTGTTGTACGATGAGCCAGTGGCACAAACTGTGATTAACGCCATTTCCGTGCCTACTTCGGAGTTTTTTCGTGATCCATTAGTGTGGTTAATTGTTAGGGAAGAATTATTGCCGCGTTTGAGTAGTTTTCCACGGATTAATGTGTGGCAAATTGGTTGTGGCTATGGACAAGAAACCTATACTTTGGCGATTTTATTACATGAAACCGGATTATTAAAAAAAGTGCGAATTATTGCTACAGATATTAATAATCAATTTTTACAACAAGCACAACAAGCCTGTTGGTCAATTCGAGAATTTGAGCGATGGCGAGAAAATTATCGATTAGCCGGAGGTCAGCAATCATTTGAACAGTATTTTCAATTTAAAAGCGATAAAATTCAGATTCAACCTTATTTAAGTCAAAGCATTGAATTTGTACAACACAATTTGGTAGTTGATGATTCCTTTTTAGAAACGCAATGGATTATTTGTCGAAATGTATTAATTTATTTTGGAATTAATTTACAACAACGAGTGCTTGATGTATTCAGCCGCAGTTTAGCTAGAGGAGGATATTTGTTATTAGGACGCTCTGAAAGTGTATTAGATTCACATCAGCATTTATTGCATAGAGAAACTTTTGAGCATGATATTCAATCATATCGTAAAGTCATTTGGACAGATCGTGTATAAATTAGTAGTAATTGGCTCTTCAGCCGGCGGTATTCCGCTCTTACAAAATATTTTAATGGCATTACCAAAAAGTTATCCATTACCAATAGTGATTGTGTCGCATTTACCTTCCACTTCTTTCAGTCATTTAGCACAATTATTAAGTCGTCATTGTTTATTACCGGTGAATACGGTATTTGATAAAGCCGAGATTATTCCCGGGCAGGTATTTATCGCGCCTTCGGGTTATCATTTATTAATTGAAACCCAAACTCAATTCGCATTATCTATTGATCCGCCGGTACAATCGGTGCGTCCTAGTATCGATGTTTTATTTCAAAGTGCCGCTGAAGTTTTTGAAAAACAATTAATTGCCGTGATTTTAAGTGGCGCGAATCGTGATGGTGTACAAGGAATAGCGACGGTTAAAGCGTTAGGCGGATTAACCATTGTGCTTGATCCTAAATTCGCTGAATTTAATATTATGCCTAAGGCAGTGATTCAAGCGACAGAAGTGGAATATATTGTGAATTTGGAAGAAATTATTGCTTTATTACAAGCAGTAAAAGAGTAATAATAAATTAGTTCAATTTAGCATAAATTGTTTAATTTAATAAAATATCCAAAGACGGCTTTTTGACTGAGAATAAAGTTAATGCAGCTTGATAATCCGCGTATGCTTTAAATAAAGTAGTTGTGGTTTCGGCAATCATTAATTTTGCATCGCCATTCGCTATTTCGCGTAAATTAACAAATAATAAAGTGCTATCCCCCAATTCAAAACGAGTACGTTCACCCTCTTCTAATTGTTGCGCCGCTTGTTGTTGTTTTTGACTCAAAAGCAAACGTTTTTGTACTGCTGTTAAAGCCGATAATACATCTTTTATTTCTGCTTCAATACGGTTTTCTTGCAATTGTTGTTCCCATAATAAACGTTTTAAATTAGCAGTCGCCACTTGAATTCGACCGGAGGCAATTCGTCTTTGTAAAGGAACATCCAGATTCAAACCTACATAAAGTTCATTTCGATTAGGTTTATCTTTTTTATTGGAATTATCGCCAATATCTTGCGCCGTAGATACGGATAAATCAATTCCTGGAGCAATTTGATTATTTTGTAATTCTAATTCCGCTTGAGTTTGCTCAATTTGTAACGCTAAACGTTTGAGTTCGGGACGTTCTTGTTTAGCAAATTTTACCGCTGAAGAATAAGGCAAAATTTGATAACGTGCGGTTGAAGCTAACTCAATTGGCAATTGCGCTTGAGAGGGTAATTGGGGTTGACCTTGAGAATTACGCCAGTATAACGACAGTTGAATCGCGGCTTGTTCCAAAAAACGTTGCGCTGCCACCCATCGTTCTCGCCGTTCGATAATAGCTCGCTGATTATCCACGATTTCAATTTTTGCAATTTCGCCGGCGGTGGCTCGTTGACGAACCGCCGCATCTCTCTGTTCAGCAATGCTGAGTAATTGTTCAGCAATTTTCAAACGCTGTCCGGCTAATACCCAATCCCAATAACGATAGGCAGTTTGTCGTTGTACATCGAGTAACATTTGATCATAGTCGTGGCGTGCTATGTTTTGTCCGAATTCAGCCTGTTTCAAACTGGTACGTCGTCGATCGGTTTCCCGATTTCGCCACAAAGGAATATTCACCCCTACGCGAAATTCCCCCTCTGAAGCTGTTAAATTTTTACCATCATAAAGGGGATAATCTCCCGATCCTCGTCGCCAGCCGCCGAAAAAAGTCGCTCCGCCTAAAGTGGTGGGCTGCTCCACGCTGACCTCATTATTCTGATTTTCATAAACTCCGGAAACCGACCAGCGATTTTGAGATTTTAATACGGTATCAAAAGCCCCTTCGGCACTGACATATTCTCCCTGAGCCGCTTTAATCCGTTGTTCACTTGCCATCAAGGTTGGAAAAGCTTGTACCGCTGAATTAACCACCGTTTCTAAGGTTAAAATCGGCAGTTCTTGAGCCAAAACCGGCTGAATAAAATGAAATAATAAATTTATCAGCAACAATTGTTTAGTATTTTTCATCAGCTTTATCCTCATCTTTTTTCTTATCAGCTTCATAATCATTGTTTTTCGCTTTATCAGGTTTGTCCAATGAATGTTCAGGTAAGACTAAAGGGGGAAAATTATTAAAAATACGCCATAGTTCATAACCCAAAGTGACTCGCCCTAACAATACCCAACCATTCGTGCGTACACCTTGACGTAAAAAGCGTTCTGAGGGCCAAGGCAAATCTTTGGGATCAGGCGTGATTAACAAGCGAAAATGTCCCTTACCATCATCGGTTGAATCGATTAAACTCACTTTACCGCCGAATGATCCCATCGAAAATTCTGGCCATCCACCAAATTGAATGGATGGGTATCCTTCAAACTGTAACCGAACCGAACTTCCGGTAATCACTAGCGGTAGATCATTGCCATCTACCCATAATTCAACGGCTCTTTGTTCAGTGTGCGGAATTAAAATTGCGATCGCTTGTCCACCTTTGAGTAATTCAGCATTTGGATTGGCTAATAAACGTAAAATCGTTCCCTCGCGCGGCGCAGAAACAGTAAGATTCTTTTGTTTAGCCATTTTTGATTGCAATTTTAATAAATCGGCTTTGACATAATTTTGATCTTCAATTGCTTTATTTAATTCTGCACGCGCTTTTTGAATTGAAGCAAAAGTATCTGCGCTGAGTTTAGCGAAATCAGCTTCTAATGCAGCCACTTCGCTGATAGCTGATTGCAAACCCGCTTGAGAACGGATTAATTCTGCCTCACGTTGAGTCATTTCGAGTTGAGTCAATTCCAAAGTTCTATCAGATGATAAGCCTTTACTTTGTAATTGTTTGTGACGGATTAGGTTAAGTGTAGCCGTTTTGACCGCCGCCTCACTGGCTAATAAAGTTTGACGTGCCGCTTGTTCTCGTTGTTTTGCCATTGCAATTCGAGATTGCGCTGCGGATAAAGCTTGCGGACGCGCCAATTCGCTCATCCGTAACTGCTCACGAAAAGTTGCTACTCGGCTATTTACCGCTTGTTGTCGTTCTAACAAAGCGAGTTGTTCGCTTTGCAATCTTTCCAATATTAAAGGATCGTTATCAAACAACTGCGCAATGATTTGCCCTTTCTTGACTACAGTTCCTTCTTTAACTAGCCATTGCGCAATCCGTCCCTCAACAGGTGCGCTAATCGCCTGTTGCCGTTCTGCGGGTAAATAAGCAATCACACGCCCTACGCCGCGAATATTTTGCTGCCAAGGTGTCATTGCTAAAAACACGATTAACAATAACAATAACCATAATAAAGAACGAGCAATACGTCCGGCTAACGGTGCAGTAACCGCTTCAGGTAACTGAGATAATTTTGATTCAGAAAAATAGGGGTTGTCTGAATTGAATGGTGAAGGGTGCATAATTTACATTTAACTTGCAATCAATATGCCATTTTTAACGGTAGATTGAGATTGACAACGCGCAATCACTTCCGGATGATGACTGGTGATTAACAATGTCCAAGGTGTTTGTGCGGAAAATAAAAAATCGAGTAAACTCGGCAAAACGCGAGGATCAATTTTATCTAAAGTTGCATCTAACAATAACAAACGTGGCTCAGTCGCAATCGCTCGTGCTAAGGATAAACGTAAACATTGCTCAGTGGTTAAAGGTTTGCCATTGGCAGATAATTGATGATGTAAACCTTGAGTTAAACCCGCAACCGTTTCGCGTAAACCGACTTTTTCCAAACTGTTCCAGATGGATGACAATTCAATTTCTCGATGTAAACGCATATTTTCTAAAATAGAGCCTTCAAAAATTTCTGCATCGCGCACTAAGCAAATGGTATCGCGTAATAAGCGTAAATTTAAATCGCGTAAATCATGATCATTAAAACGAATATAACCGGAAATTGGCAGGCGTAATCCATACAATATATCCAATAAACTCCCTTTATCAATCTCTCCACTTAATACACGTTTTTCACCCGCCGCTAAACGTAAATTCAATCCGTTTAATTCATCGACCTGTGAACTTTTGGGCAATACAACTTGATTGATTTCAACTTGATAAGGTTGATCGATCATTTTGACCCAATGTTCTTGTTCTGTTTCCAAAGGAATTTCTAACAAATGCTCAAGTTTATCGCCACTGACAATTAGAGCATAAATACTGCTTAAAGTTTTACCCAAACGAGTTAAACCGTACATCATATTACTGACGACTAATTCAGCCGCAATTAATTGTCCTAAACTTAATTGCCGTTCTATGACCATCCAGCCGCCCATTCCCAGCAATAAAGTATTAGCTACGGTATGTAAAACTAAACCACTAGTATTTTGTCGCGCTAAAATTGAAAAATGTTTAGCACAAGCATTTAAATAATGCTGGGCAATTTGTTCGGTTTTTTGATTCAAAAAAGTTTGCGTGCTGGTGGATTTACTAATAATTTGATTATCGGCAATATTTTCTAACCACGCTAACACTTCATATTTAGCTTTCGATTGTGCAATTGCGGTTTTGATACCATTTTTGCCTAAACCAAATAAAATAATACTGACACTGATTAATAAAAATAAATCGAATGCAAGTAATAAAGGATGATAAAACGCCAGTAAAATCATTCCGATTACAGTTTGTAAAATATATCCTAGCGTTTCTAATAAAATCGTAGTCGCTGATTTATTTAAATTAACAATTTCTAAAAAACGATTCACTAATTCAGCTAAATCATACCGATCGCTGTTTTCAATATGAGATTTTTGTAATTTAGTCGCGGTTTGTTCAAATATTCTGACAAATAATCGGCGTTGCAATCTATCCATTACATAAAATTGTAAACCAGATAAAGTATTGCTAAATCCAACTAATACTAAAATAATTAATGAGAGTACAATTAAAGGTTGAAATAATGCGCCAAATGCGACCGTATTGACTAAAGTTTGTACTGCAACCGGCATTGCTAACGACATTAGCCCCATTCCTAAGCCATAAACAATCAGCGTGATAATATCTTCGCGCTCTAAAATAATTAGCTGTTTGATTAAATGCCATGAAAAATGTGAATGCGAACTCATATTTTTTAGAAAAGTAAATGATTTTTGAAATAGAGTGCAAATTAACTCTTTTTTTATATTCTATCAGAATAAATTTCTACATATGCTTCATCGCGTAAACGATGTAACCATAATTCGGTTTCTTCTTCAATTTTGCGATGACGAATTTCTTCAGCAATTTTATTTTTTTGAAATTCACTACTATCATCTTGTGTTTCACGCGCTAATACCTGAATTAAATGCCAACCAAATTGCGTTTGAATCGGTTCACTAATTTGATTTAATGCCAAATTATTCATGGTTTGTTCAAAAGCGGGGACTAAAGCACCGGGAACGACCCACCCTAAATCTCCGCCTTTCAAAGCAGTCCCTTTATCATCGGAATTCCCCCGAGCTAAAGCAGAAAAATCATCACCTTCTTTTAATCGTTGTTTTAAATTTAATAATTTCTTTTGCGCTTCTTCATCACTGATTAATTCATTAGTTTTTAATAAAATATGACGCACTTTTGTTTTGGTAATACTGTGTTTTTCATTCAGAGCTAATTGTCCTTTGGTTTCAAATAATTTAATGATATGAAATCCACTTGGACTACGAATAGGATCGGAAATATTATTCACCGACATTTGTGTCACAATATCCACAAACAGGGTTGGAATTTCACTTAAATTACGCCAGCCTAAATCGCCGCCTTTTAACGCATTATCATCTTCAGAAACACTCATCGCTAATTGTTTAAAATCTTGTCCTTTACGCAATTTAGCCACAACTTCATTCGCTTCTTCTTTTGCCTTTTCAATCGCTTTCGCTGAAGCTGATTCAGGTAATGAAATTAAAATATGTCCTAAACGATAACTTTGATCTTTATTAGTCAAATTGTTATGCGTTTCTAAATAATGTTTAATTTCATTATCAGTGACTTTAATACGACTACTAATTTCTCTAGCGCGTAATTGATTCACAATCATTTCATTAGAAATGGTTTCTTCAAAATTTTTATAACTGATTCCTTGTTTCTGTAAAGCAACTTTGAATTGTGCTAAATCCATTTTATTATTTCGTGCAATATCGGCAATCGCATTTTGCAAAATTTCATCGCTAATTTGTGCGCCAGAACGTTCGGCTAATTGTTGCTGTAATTTTTGCACAATTAAGCGTTCTAAAACTTGTTTTCGTAAAATAGAAATCGGCGGTAAACTGATTTGATTAGCGGATAATTTTTGGCTAATAGCTGCCACTTCTTGAGTTAATTCACTATTTAAAATCACATCATCTTCTACCACTGCGACAATTTGATCTAACATTTCCGCAGATACGGGCAGGCTATTTAATAAATGAAATAATAAAAAAATACGCAGAATTTTGAATCGCATAAATAAGTTAATAATTTAAGGAGAAGGACGAATATAACCCAAAATATTTCGTTCTAAGAATTCATCGACTTTATCACCAAATCGGCTTAAACCTTTGAGTTCAAATTGCACGAAAATACCAGTTTGTAATTTAGAGTCAACAGTATGACTTAAAGCATTTGAAAAACGACGACCAATTAAGCTAAATCTCCAACAACAATTTTCTTTTTCGATACCAATAAAACTTTCTTTAGTGGCATTAAAATTAATCGCATATAACCATCGCCCCATTAATGACCAATCTTGATAAATCGGCCAATGAAAAGAAATATCCGTTTGCGAAATTTGATCTTCACGATATAAATAACCAATATTAATCACTTGTTGCGGCTGTTTCATCCATTGTAACCAAGTTTGTTGCCGCGCTAAAGCTTGAGTATGAGGATTAAATTGAAAAGCGGTTGATAATGACCATTCCGAATTCAATTGTGAACTTAATTCAGTGACAAAATTAGATAAACGTGCGGTTTCTGAAAATTGTTCGGGTAAAGTTACTCTGCGATCTTGGAAATAAATCAGTTGTCCAATATCTAATTTTAAGCGTTGCAATCCTTTATCATCAATGAATCGGCTGGTTATTGCTAAAGATAATTGATTAGCATCTTGAATTCGATCACTGCCGCTAAACCGATTTTCACGAAACAGGCTATTAAAATTGAAATCATATAATGCTGAATCAAAAATCGGCATGTTTTGCTGATTGCTATACGGAATATATAAATAAAATAATCTTGGCTCTATAGTATGTGTCCATTGTTGTTTGCCAAAATGTAAATCCGTTTCTAAAATTAAACCGCTATCAATCGAAGTAATTGGTAAAAATCGTTGATAAGTTTTCGATAATTCATTCGGTTGATTATCCAAAATATATTGCGTATATTGTAAAGATAATTTCGGTTTAATATAAGCACTGCCATAATACCAAGGCAAACTGATTGACGGTTGGGTATTTAAACGTTGACCACTGACTCGTCCGGTACGATAAAAATACACAAATTCATTATTTAAATTCAAATCAATCGGTAATTGTTGAAAAGAATAATTCATGTCCAAATTGATTTGCGGAATTTTTTGATAAGGGCGTAAATCATTGGGTAAGGTATCATCTAAAGTTTGATACCGTTCAAAAAAAGCTTTAAAGTCAATATTATCGATTGCATAATTAATTCCCGCGCGGCTTTTTAAATAACGTCTATCGGCAAAACTTAGCGCATTACCGAGTTCATATAAATAATCGCGATCAGAAACATAATTTAAATCAATATCACTGGTTAAATTAGGAAATAAATTTGCTGTATTTTTAAAACTGCCGGAAAAACGTCCGCGATTGCGTAAATCATCATTGGGCATATATTCTAAACCAATCGTTCCTTGAGTCATTGGAAATAAATAACGGAAATCCATTCCTAATAATAAACCACGTTTTGCTAAATAACGCGGACGAATAATCGCATCATAATTCGGCGCAATATTCCAATAAAATGGCGTGGATAATTGAAAACCGCTGCGGGCAGTACTGCTCCAAGAAGGCGGTAATAAACCGCTGGTGCGACGATTATCTAAAGGGAAATTAATATAGGGAGTATATAAAATAGGCAAGCCTTTGAATTCCAACCAAGCATCCGTTGCTGAAGCCAATCCACTGGCTTTATTCATTTTAAAACGATCCGCATGAATCACCCAATCTTGATTCCCTGGCGGACAATGGGTATAAGCGGCGTTGGTATAATGTGAAACCTCAGCATTATCTTGATAAGCGGTTTCAGCGAATCCGCGAAATCCACCACTAAGTGTGGCAAATAAAGCATCGCGTAATACGGCTTGATCTTGATTAAGCTGTAAATTTGCACTGCGACTGAAAATCGCCACGCTATTATCATTATAATAAACATGACCTTGCGTATCGACGCGCTCACTGAGTTTGTCGTAAGTTAATTGTTGTGCCGATAAATGTTGATCCGCTCGTTGCAATTCAACACTGCCAATAAATTGGCTAATTTGTTGATCAAAAACCTCCGCATAATCTGATTCAATACTCAACGGTAACGATTGTCGCAAACTTTTATCGACCAAAGGCAATCGCGGAGAAGTAGGAGCAACATTACATTGTTGCCAAGGATCAATCGGTAATCGATAACGCAATTGTTTAAAATCTTGCTCTTGTTCAGCAGTAAATGCCGGCGATAATCCGCTCCAATGACTGAGATCATTTTCAGTCGTGGTTACCGAATTGGTCGAATTGACCGAAGTTAGCACAGTGCTTGGAGTATGATGACCCAATTGACAATCCCAAGTTTCACTAGCGGTTTGCGCAATACATTGCCAACCTTCAACACCAGTATTTGGCGGCGTTGAACGATTTTCAAGCGGAGTTTCGGCAACCGTTTTTGGTGGTTCAGCAACCGGATTGACTGGCGACATTTCAACTTTTTCCGGAGTAGGTGGTATCACCGCCGGTGCAGGTACAGATTTTTGAACAACGGGAGGTTTTGCCGGTAAAGTTGCTGGAGGTTTTTGGCTGGGCGGCGCAGGAACGGGTTTATGAATCGGCGTTTCAGTTTCACACAACCACTCACCTGTTTGATTTTTCTTGCAATTCCAATCACTGATGTCAGCAACACTCAACGATGCGTAACAAGATAATACAGTCAATAAAAAACGGCGATACATGTTGAGTAGCTTAATGATAGACAAATCGAATAGAATGCAAACAAATTATTTTACCTTAAATTTTCGTTTCTCTTGAGTATAAACCTCGAATTGATGATGACTACAACCGATCCGCGTGTGAAATTACTATTGAATTGGCTGCAACAAGATTTAGCTCTCCCTTTTGTCAGTTGTATTCCGGCTTCTAGTGATGCCAGTTTTAGGCGTTATTTTCGTTTGCAACAACAAGATACGTCGTATATTGTGATGGATGCGCCGCCAAATTTAGAGGATATTCAGCCTTTTATTCAAGTCGCAAAGCTATTAGAACTCGCAAAAGTTAATGTACCACATATTTATCAACAAAATAGTGAATTAGGTTTTTTATTATTAACCGATTTCGGTAGCAATTGTTTATTAGATCAATTAAATTCGCAAACCGTCAATCATTTATATGGTTTAGCTTTTGATCAATTATTTAATTTACAAACCTTAACCGATTCCAATCATAGCGGTTTACCTTTTTATGATCAAGCATTATTAGCGCGTGAATTAGAATTATTTTTTGATTGGTTTTTACAGCGATTATTAGGATTATCCATAAACTCTAAATTACGCGATTTTATTTCACACTATTTAATTACAATGGCATTATCGCAACCCACCGTTTGTGTGCATAGAGATTATCATTCGCGTAATATTATGTTACGCCCAAATGGTGAATTAGGTATTATTGATTTTCAAGATGCAGTTATTGGCCCAATTACATATGATTTAGTGTCTTTATTACGCGATTGTTATATCACTTGGGAAGAAGAACAGATTGACAATTGGTTACGAAATTATTATCAACGATTAATTCAAAATAATTTTATTCCAGTATCGTGGTCAACTTTTAAACAATGGTTTGATTTTATGGGAATACAACGCCATTTGAAAGCGATTGGGATTTTTTCCCGTTTACATTTACGCGATCAAAAATCCGGTTATTTAGCCGATATTCCACGCACATTAACTTATGTAATTAATGTATGTGAATATTATCCTGAATTAAGTGAATTTAAACACTATTTAATGAAAAATGTTTTACCGTTAAATATCACTCAATTATCTGATTGAGATTGTATATGAAAGCAATGATTTTTGCCGCCGGAAAAGGCGAAAGAATGTTACCATTAACTGCCAATACACCTAAACCTTTATTAAAAATAGACAATAAAGCTTTAATTGAATATACCATTGAACAATTAGTCAGCGCAGGATTTACTGAATTAATTATTAATGTCGCTTATTTAGGACAACAAATTATGAATGCGATGGGTAATGGACAACAATTCGGCGCAAATATTATTTATTCTAATGAAGGAAATGATCCTTTAGAAACCGCAGGTGGAATTATTCAGGCTTTACCTTTATTGGGCAATCAACCTTTTTTAGCCGTAAGTGCTGATATTTTTTGTGAATTTCCTTATCAAAATTTACGCCATTTTTCGCTGCAATCTTTAGCGCATTTAGTTATGGTGAAAAATCCAATTCATCATCCAATGGGCGATTTTCATTTACAACAAAATGGCGAATTAACTTTAGCTTTGCACAATCGTTATACTTTTAGTGGCATTGGTGTTTATCAACCGGCTTTATTTCAAGGATTAGCGGCGGGAAAACGAAAATTAGTTACCGTATTACATCAAGCGATTGCCCAACATCAAGTTTATGGTGACATTTATCATGGCTATTGGCAGGATATTGGGACTATAGAACGTTTGCAACAAGCCAATGATTTTTTATTAAAAAATAAATGCGACTGAATTGATGTTGAAAATACCTGTAAAATTATCGCGTGGTTTTACTTTAATTGAATTGTTAATTGTATTAGCGATTATTGGTACTTTATTATCGTTAATGTCATTAAGTATTCAATCCCGCCCTTCAACAGCAAAAGCCGCCGCCGAACAATTACAACAATTATTTATTTTAGCTAGAGATGAATCGATATTAAAAGGAAAAGTGTTTGCATGGAAATTAACCAATACGGATTATAGTTTTTATGGTTATCAAAATAAAAATTGGTTATTATTACAAGATTCATTATTAAAAAGTTATCCGTTATCGGCGGAATTTGATTATCAATTAACGGTGAATTCAGTGTTACAACAATTCAAACCTAATGATTTGCCACAAGTTTTATTTTTACCTGATGGATCAGTAACGCAATTTAATATGGTTATATTGCCTAAAGATCGATCTCAGGCTTATGCAATATCGATCATTCAAGGTAAAATAAAAGTAGTATTAAGCAAAAATTAATATGAAAATCAATTTTCAAATACAGGGCTTTACTTTAATTGAAGTAATGATTGCATTATCGGTGGTAGCGATTGGTTTAATGGCAACGATTAAAGCCGTTAATCAAGAAATTCGCGTGGCTAATGTGGCGCAAAATAAATTATTAGCTTTATGGTTATGGCAAAATAAAGCCAGCGAAATTCGTTTAAATCCTAATTTACCCAATATCGGCTTTACTCAAGGTAAACAAAATAATTATCAACAACAATGGCAGTGGCAATTAAATACCAAAAATACAGCCAATCCAAAAATCTTAAAAGTGGAATTATCGATCATAAAATCTACTCATAATGAAACTGATCCTTTATTAAAACAATCGATTTATCTTGGAAATTTTCAATGAAGCTAAATCGAGGATTTACCTTAATTGAATTATTAATTGCAGTGACGGTATTAGCGATTATGTCAACTTTAGCTTATCAAGGATTAAATACTTTATTGCGTAATCATGGAATATTAACGCAACAAGCCCAAGTATTAACTGATATGAGTCAAGCGGTGATTCAATTACAAAATGATTTACGTCATATTGTTCCGCGCCCTATTCATGATAAATATAATCTATTACCTGCTTTACGTTTAGACCCTATGAATCCAATTCGATTAAGTATTACTCGAAGTGGCATTCCTAATCCAACCGGTATAAAACGCAGTTCATTACAACGAATTGATTATGTATTTATGGGGAATAAATTAACCAAACGAAATTGGATAGTGCTTGATAATAATAATGAAATGGATTATAGCGAACAATTAATATTATCAGATTTATCAGAAATCAAATTTCAAGTATTAGGATTAGATGGCATTTGGTATTCACAATGGCCTGGTGATAGAAATTTACCCATGGATTTAATGCCAAAAGCGATTAAATTTACGTTTAATATCAATCCTTTTGGAGAAATCAGTCGAATTATTCAATTACCTTTATGAATTTGATGAGAAAACAATCTGGAATGGCATTAATTGTGGCAATGCTTATTTTAGCAATTACGACTATGATTGCGACACAGATTTTTTATCAACAACAAATTCAATTACGACGCACTTTAAATCAAATTCAAGCTGAACAATTATACCAATTGTTAATCAGTATTGAAAACTGGGAAAAAGTGATTTTGATCGATGATTTAACCAAAAATCAATATGATTATTCTGGAGATAATTGGGCGCAGACTTTACCGGTTTTTGATGCAGAAAATGCAATCGTTAAAGCCCAAGTAATTGATGCCCAAGGTTGCTTTAATTTAAATAATTTAGTTTTAAATGGTAAAGCACAACCTGAACAAATTGAGATTTTACAAAATTTAATGCGCCAATTGAAATTAAATCCTGAATTGGTATGGACCTTAGTGGATTGGTTAGATAGTGATGAAGAGCCTTATCCAAATGGGGCTGAATGGGAAACTTATAGTCGATTTACTCCTTCTTATAGAGCCGCTAATTTTCGTTTAATTGAAATTGAAGAATTGTATATGGTAGCGAATTGGACGGCTGAAACGATTAAAACATTAACGCCGCATATTTGCGTATTACCGCCCACACCTAATATCAATCAGTTTGGACGATTTTATAAAGAGAATCAGATTACTCCGATTAATGTCAATACCGCTAGTGAACTGGTATTACGTTCATTATCTACACAAATGCTTACTGCGAATTTAACTACTATTTTACAATATCGTAAATATAAACCATATGAATCGATAGATAAATTTATTAGTCAATTAGATACCGATAATCCGGCGGCAAAAAATCAAGCTTTAAGCCAAAGTTTTAAACGCAATTTTATTCAAGTGGATAGTCATTATTTCAAATTAGATTATACCGCTTGGTTAGGGCAATTAGAGCAACATTATCAAAGTTTATTCTATCGATCGGCGGATCGTCAGGTTTATACGCTTTATCGTTCTCAACAATATTAATTCATGAAAAATTTATTGTTTATTGAAATTCCAAATCACCCTGATTTTACCGAAAATACCTTACATTCATGGTATCGTAAAACCTCTGAAAATGAAACTTGGGGAAAAAATCATCTCGCAGAAATCGCTAATCAATTAGAAAATACTCAAGTGATTGCGGTTATTTCTGGATTGCAATTAAGTTATTATCAAATTCAGTCTAAAATTCGCAATCGTAAAAAATTAGAACAGGCGATGGCATATGAATTGGAAGAACAATTATCCGAAGAAATTGAACAATTATTTTTTGCTTATCAAACTGATAAAGAAGATAAAAATTTATTACAAATTGCCGTGATTAATCGTCATTGGTTTGAACACTTATTAAATCATTTTAAGCACAGTCAAATAACATTGACGGCGATAATTAGTGATATTGAATTGTGTAAAAAATTACCAATTAAACAGGTATTTATTGAACAATCAGAGAATATTTTATTAAAAACACCTAGCTCTATCCAAGCGATTGATAAGCAAAACTTAGGGTTTTGGTTACAGAAATTACAACCAGAATTATCTGAGACTATTTCGGTTATTGCTGTTGAACATAATCATTGTTTTTCAAATCTTAATTTACCAATTAATATCGAATATTGTGAATCTATTTTACAAAAATTAACAATAAATAATCACTGGTCAACCTGTATTAATTTACTACAGGGTAATTATCAACCGAAATTAAAAACAGGATGGTTGTGGATTCAATGGGGATTAATTGCGAGTTTCATTTTATTATTCATTGTAACCAGTTTTCAAGCATATCAACGATGGCAATTAACCAAACAGGAAACCGATTGGGAACAACAACGAGAAGCTCTTTTTCATAAAAGTTTTCCTCAAATTAAACGAATCGTTGATCCATTAGCCCAAATGAAACATGAAATTCAGCAATTACAACAAAATCAACAACGACAAGGACAATTTATGCTGATTTTGGCGAAAATTTCAGCGGGATTAAGTCAATCTATTCAGCAACAACAATTGCATTTAATTGGATTAGAATTTCAAAATAATCATTTTAGTTTACATTTAAATGCGACTTCATTTGCGATGATTGAAAAAGCCAAATCCGAATTAGAACAACAACAATTGTCAGTAGGTATTGAATCTGAAGGTTTGGATAAAGCCAATAATCAAGTGAATGCTACCTTTAAAATTGATGAGATTCATTTATGAAAAATTGGTTTTTACAAAAAAATGAGTTTGAACAAAAAATAATTATCTTATTTGCTGGATGTATTTTATTATTATTAGGATACGCTTTTTTTTATTTACCGATTCAGCGTCAAAATCATCAATTGAAAATTCAAATTAGCGATATTCAAACTGAAATTGAAACGATGCGTCAATTGGAACAACAGTTATTTAGTTTAGGTCCAGTTCATCAATCTCAAGCCATTGTTGAAGATAGTCAATTAATTGTATTTATTCAACAAATCGCAGAACAACAACAATTAAATTTAGCCGATATTAAATCACAAACGAATCATAAAATTTTAGTGAGTTTAAATAATGTTTCTTTTAATGCAGTGATTCGTTGGTTAGATAAATTACAAACGCAATATCAAGTGAATATTAGTCAATTGAATGTGGTAGCAGAAAAAAAATCATTAACTAATGTAACCGTTATTTTAAATAATCAAAGTAATTTGAGTATTTAAATTAATATGTATTTAACTGTCGTTTTAAATCTTTGAGAGACAACAATGGATTATTTTAAATTATTTATACAACAGTTTGAAACTCAAAAAATCATTGATGAATTAAATCCTAGAAGCGTAACTATAATCAGTGGCGGTGATATTAATCGTAGTTATCATTTAAAAACGCCACAATTATCTTGGTTTATTAAATTAAATCAGCGGGATTTATTACCGATGTTTGAGGCTGAAGCAAACGGATTAATCGAATTAGCTAATACAAATACGATACGCATTCCAAAAGTGATAGCTTGTAATCAAACTGAAGATTATGCGTATTTAATTTTAGAATATATTAATTTGCATTCATTAACCAAAATTTCAGAATCTTTATTCGCCCAACAATTAGCTTATTTACATCAAATTCGTCAGCCTTATTTTGGTTGGCATCAAGATAATACAATTGGAATTACGCCACAATTGAATAGCAAAACCGGTAATTGGTTATTATTTTGGCAATATCAACGTTTATTGCCGCAATTAAATCGTGCCGCTAAACAAGGATATATTGGTAAATTGCAACGTTTAGGCGAAAAATTATGTGTAAATATGAGCATCTTTTTTGATCAGGATAATTTACAGCCTTCTTTATTACACGGTGATTTATGGAGTGGTAATGTCGCTTGTACTGAACAAAATCAACCGGTTATATTTGATCCCGCTTGTTATTATGGCGATCGTGAAACCGATATTGCGATGACTGAATTATTTGGTGGATTTACTGCGAATTTTTATGCCGCTTATCAAGAGATTTATCCTTTAGAACAGGGCTATGCTATTCGTAAAGTTTTATATAATTTATATCATGTTCTTAATCATTTAAATATGTTCGGTAGCTCTTATTTACATAGAGCCGAATCGATGATGTCCTTTTTATTATCGCACACTTGATTTTCCGATTTTATCGATCAATTACCAATCCATTTTATCATCATCGCTTTTAATTGCGATAACTGTTTTTTTAATTCATTATTTTTAATTAATATGCCAAAAAGAACCGACATTCATTCCATTTTATTATTAGGTGCAGGTCCAATTGTCATTGGTCAAGCCTGTGAATTTGATTATTCTGGCACTCAAGCTTGTAAAGCATTACGCGAAGAAGGTTATCGCGTGATTTTAGTCAATTCTAATCCCGCAACCATTATGACCGATCCTGAAATGGCGGACGCAATTTATATCGAGCCAATTGATTGGCAAACGGTAGAAAAGATTATTGCAAAAGAACGTCCAGATGCCATTTTGCCAACCATGGGCGGGCAAACCGCGCTTAACTGTGCGTTAGCGTTAGACAAACAAGGCATTTTAGAAAAATATCAAGTGCAGATGATTGGCGCAAGTAAAGAAGCGATCAATAAAGCGGAAGATCGGGATTTATTTAATCAAGCGATGCGTCGTATTGGTTTGGAAGTAGCGAAATCACGAGTGGCGCACACGATAACAGAAGCGTTGGAAATCCAAAAAGAAGTCGGTTATCCCACTGTGATTCGCCCTTCATTCACGATGGGCGGTAGTGGTGGTGGAATTGCGTACAATAAAGAAGAATTCATTGCGATTTGTGAACGCGGTTTGTATTTATCGCCAACGAATGAATTGTTGATTGAAGAATCGTTACTGGGTTGGAAAGAATTTGAAATGGAAGTGGTGCGCGACAGAAATGACAATTGCATCATCATCTGTTCGATTGAAAATTTTGATCCAATGGGGGTTCATACTGGAGATTCGATTACGGTCGCGCCGGCACAAACTTTGACTGACAAGGAATATCAAATTTTGCGTAACGCTTCGATTGCGGTATTACGCGAAATCGGCGTGGACACCGGCGGTTCTAACGTGCAATTCGCGCTCAATCCAAATAATGGACGGTTGATTGTGATTGAAATGAATCCACGAGTGTCGCGCTCTTCGGCATTAGCCTCTAAAGCGACCGGCTTTCCGATCGCTAAAGTGGCGGCTAAATTAGCCGTTGGTTATACGCTGGATGAGTTGAAAAATGAAATTACCGGCGGCAAAACTCCCGCTTCGTTTGAACCAGCGATCGATTATGTCGTTACCAAAGTTCCCAGATTTACTTTTGAAAAATTCCCACAAGCCGATGATCGTTTAACGACGCAAATGAAATCCGTCGGCGAAGTAATGGCAATTGGGCGCACATTTCAGGAATCGTTACAAAAAGCTCTGCGCGGTTTGGAAATTGGCATTAATGGTTTAACCGAAATTGCCGATTTACAAGCAGATGATATTGAAGAAAGATTACAGCGCGAATTACGTCATCCGGGCGCAGATCGATTACGTTATGTGGCAGATGCGTTTCGTTATGGGATGAATTTAGACGATATTCACGATTTTAGTAAAATTGATCCTTGGTTTTTAGCGCAAATTGACGAGTTGATTTTGATTGAAAAATCTTTGCAAACCAAAACTTTATCAACTTTAGCCACTGGTGAATTATTTAGATTAAAACGCAAAGGCTTCTCCGACGCGCGATTAGCTTTATTACTCGATACCACTGAATCTGAAGTACGCAATGTGCGGCATAAACAGGGTATTCGTCCGGTTTATAAACGCATCGATTCTTGTGCGGCAGAATTTGCCTCAGATACCGCTTACCTTTATTCGACATATGAACAAGAATGCGAAGCGCGGGTTTCCAATAAAGAAAAAATTATTATTTTAGGTGGCGGACCGAATCGCATTGGGCAAGGGATTGAATTTGATTATTGCTGTGTTCATGCGGCATTAGCGTTACGCGAAGATGGTTTTGAAACGATTATGATTAATTGTAATCCCGAAACGGTTTCTACCGATTTTGATACTTCGGATCGGTTGTATTTTGAACCTTTAACGTTAGAAGATGTATTAGAAATTGTGCAATTGGAAAAACCGAAAGGTGTGATTGTGCAATATGGCGGACAAACGCCATTGAAATTAGCCCGTGCTTTGGAAGCTGCCGGTGCGCCGATTATTGGTACATCGCCTGATTCAATCGATTTAGCCGAAGATCGCGAGCGGTTCCAAAAATTGTTAGAGCGTTTGAATCTCAAACAACCGCCAAATGCCACCGCGCGTTCTGTAGAACAAGCGATTAATGCCGCGAAAAATCTGGGTTATCCATTGGTAGTTAGACCTTCATATGTACTCGGTGGACGTGCGATGGAAATTGTGTTTAATGAAGAAGGTTTACAACGTTATATGAAGGAAGCGGTGAGTGTATCGAATGATTCACCCGTATTATTGGATCGCTTTTTAGATGATGCGGTAGAAATGGATGTAGACGCGATTTACGACGGAGAAACCGTCTTAATCGGTGGTTTGATGGAGCATATTGAACAAGCCGGTGTACACTCAGGGGATTCAGCCTGTTCCTTGCCGCCATACGATTTAGATTCAGATTTACAAGATAAATTGCGCGAACAAGTGGCAAAAATGGCGCAAGCTTTGGGCGTTTGTGGCTTGATGAATACGCAATTTGCGATTCAAGGGCAAGAAATTTATGTGTTGGAAGTCAATCCGCGAGCTTCTCGTACCGCACCGTTTGTTTCAAAAGCAACCGGTTATCCGTTAGCGAAAATTGCCGCGCGGGTGATGGTCGGTAAAACTTTGCAACAACAAGGTGTTACGGTTGAACGAATCCCAAATTATTATTCAGTCAAAGAAGCGGTATTTCCGTTTATCAAATTCCCCGGGGTTGATCCGTTACTAGGTCCAGAAATGAAATCTACCGGTGAAGTAATGGGCGTAGGACAAACTTTTGGCGAAGCCTTTGCTAAATCACAACGGGCTTGTGGCGTAGATTTAAGTCGTAGCGGCAAAGTATTGATGAGTATTCGTGATGCGGATAAAACAAAAATTGCTGATATTGCAAAAATGTTAGTGGCAAAAAATTATGACATCGTTGCCACACGCGGCACGGCGCGGGTTTTGAAAGCGGCTGGTATTCCTTGCACTGAGGTCTGTAAAGTGAATGAAGGTCGTCCGAATACGGTGGACATGATTAAAAATGACCAGATTCAACTGATTATTAATACCACCGAAGGCAAAAAAGCGATTTCGGATTCTTTCACCATGCGGCGCGAAGCTTTGCAACATCGAATTACTTATTATACCACTTTAGCCGGAGCGCGGGCGGCGTGTTATGCGTTGGGCGAATTGGATGCAGGAGACGTGAATTGTTTGCAGGATTTGCATAAGAGTTTGAAATAATTGCTTTCTGAGGCGGATTGACATACTACTGGACATGTTCTGGAATATTGACCGCCTTACTCACCAAATTTAAATCCGATTGAGCATTGATGGGCACAAGCTAAAGCCCTTCGCCGGCGTAACCATTGTTCTGTTGAGCAGGTTTTCCAAAGGGGCAATTTGTAATCTTTTTATGATGAGTTAGTTATTCCTGCATTAAAGGGTGTTCGTTATTACCGACTAAACGTTGTAAATTGAATAATTCAATTATTTCATCTTCGGTATGTTTTTTAATTCGTTTTGACATGATTATTTGATTTAAAAATCATTAAACCTTTCAAATTTTATCAACTTGAAAGGTTTTTTATTAGCTTTAGCCTACACTAAAAATTCATTCAACCGCAGAAATATTATCGTTCTTGAGGTCGTCGAATTTAGCTTTCATTGTTGGATTATCTTTAGTAAGTTTCTTAATAGTCACATCTTCCAATTTATTATTGGCAAGGCGAAGATTGTTTTCAGAACTCGTCAAAGCTTTTTTGATTTTTTCAAGATGTTTAATCGATTCATCAATTTCTTTAATCGCAGTTTGGAATTGTTCAGAAGCAAGTCTGTAATTACGTTCAAATCCTGTTTTAAAATCACCAAGTTTGCTTTCAAAATTTGTAATGTCAATATTTTGCGCTTTAACAATCGCGAGTTCGGTTTTGTATTTCAGCGCATTCAACGCTGCATTCCGCAATAGTGAAATCAGTGGAATAAAAAATTGTGGTCGAATGACATACATTTTTGGATAACGGTACGATTTATCAACAATTCCCGAATTGTACAGTTCATTATCGGATTCAAGCAAAGAAACTAATACCGCATATTCACAGCCTTTTGCGATGCGGTCTTTGTCAAGCTTATCCAAAAAGTCATCGTTCTTTTTCTTGGTTGCGGTCGTATCGTTTTCGTTCTTCATTTCAAACATAATAGAAACGATTTCTGTCCCTTCTGCGTTTTTATCACGAAAAATATAATCGCCTTTACTGCCTTCGCGTGCATCGTTATCTTTCTCGAAATAGGCATTTGGAAACGCCATTGCACGAATTTGGTTAAATGAAATTTCGCAATGTTGCTCTAAAGTTTCGCCAAGCATTTTGGTTGATAATTTAGCTTTCATATCACGGAGTCGTTCGATGGCTTCATCACGCTCTTTAAGTTGTACTTCGTATCTGTCTTTGATTGAATTTTCTGCCAATTGTTGAGCAATCTTGGCTTTATCTATTTCGTTTTGTAACTTTTGAATTTCAGCCTCTTTAT
>JACCEE010893039.1_pt1 | contig 52548 bp, 44 predicted proteins | sample 7449931 | NCBI WGS metagenome assembly JACCEE01 (sample SAMN15323457, study PRJNA562643) | freshwater metagenome | isolation source: river surface water | place: USA:Blue River Watershed | collected 2017-08-19 | reverse complement strand
GAATTTATTGCAATTTATTAAAATTTATTGAAGGATAATAGCATGAAAAATTATTTTAAAATAATGGGAATGATGTCTTGGCTTTTATTATTTTTTGCTAAAACAAGCAGTGCGGTAGTGCCTATTTTAGTACCTTTTAATTCTGGACAATGGGAATTTAACGGTACAACTTCAGCACATAAAATTGTTAATTATGCAGGAAAAACCGCTGTTTTAGCCGGAATGGCAGATAAAGAATTTGCGACTTTAAAAAATGTTTCTTTTAAAAATGGCGTTTTTGAAACAGATGCGATTTTTCAACGTAAAGATATTATAGCCGGTTATGTTGAAATTCGGTGGCATTGTCAAGAAGGCGTTAGACAATGTGACAAATTGTATTTACGTCCGAATAAATCCGCATTTCCTAATTCAGTACAATATGCACCAATTATTAATGGCATTAGTAATTGGCAACTTTATGATGCGCCTTACAATATCGCTACAGTCAGTTTTCCTTTTGGTAAATGGTTTCATATTAAAATTGTTTCAGTAGGGCGATATGCTGAAATTTATGTTGTAGATATGACTAAACCGATTTTAAATGTTAATTTATTGAGTAGCAGTTCTGCGGGTGATATTGTGTTAGAAAGCCAAGGAGCGCATCTTGCCAATCCAAGTTATACGCTGGATGATAATCCGGCGTTAATGAAAACGCCTCCGGTATTGGCTGATGAACCCACCGCTATAAAAAATTGGACGGTTTCTGAACCTGTTAATGAAAATGTCATTCAAGATAAAATGTTTATAGAAACGCATTATCTGAATTCATTGAAATGGCAACCTGTAAATACCGCTGCTGATGGACTCGCTAATTTAGCGCAAGTGCAAGATGCTAATAATATTATTGCCGGTAAAAATACCGTTTTTGCTAAAGCGATTATTTCTTCTACTCAAAATCAAGTGAAATTAATGAAATTTGGTTTTAGCGATAAAGTAAAACTGTATTTAAATGGGCGAATTATTTATCAAGAAGACCAATCTTTTCATAGCAGAAATGCGTGGTTTTTAGGCAATATAGGTTATTTCAACGAAATTTATTTACCATTAAAAGCGGGCAATAACGAAATTATTATGGCAGTAACAGAGTCTTTAAAAATGAATGGCGTTGGCGTAGAAGCGAAATTTGCTGATTTAAATGGACTCACTTTATTGCATCCTTAAATTTATCAATAATTTGTAATGGTAAGGTGCAATAACGATAATTTATTGCACCGCCTTTTAAAAAAGGCGTTAGATATAAAAATGAAAGGTAGTTATGTAATAAGAGAGATAAAAAACCTTACATAGCTCAATTTATCCGCATGGATAACCAAACGCTATCATTTAGATTACAGGACTACCAAACCATTTTCATAATCCCAATAATAACAAAATTCCCGCTATTAACCCCAAACTATGTACTAATACATGACTGTAACTAAAAGTATAATGAAATAAAAATAAACTACTGTATAAAGTTGCCCATAAACCTAATACAAATAAGCCAATTTCTCCACGTTTTAATTTAATCGTATATAAAAATAAAATTAAACCGACAATTAAATTAATTGCCGGCAAAACTTTGTGATCATACTTAAAAGAAAATTTAAAAAAACTTTCTAAAGCTTGTATAATCAACCATAACGCTAAACCAATTAATCCAGCGTGTTTCATAAATGATCAAATGACTTTAGAAAACTGTTGATTTTTTTTCACTAAATAGCGATCAAAAACCATACAAATGTTACGAATCAATAATCGTCCGGCAGATAAAACTTGAATTTTATCGTTAGACAATACTAATAAACCATCTTGTTGCATCATTATTAATTGTGCTAATTCATTCGCAAAATAATCGGCAAATATAATGGAAAATTCTGTTTCAATTGGCAAAAATTCAACATAAAAATGACAAATTAATTGCGTAATGACTGCGCGACGACAACGATCATCTTCAGTTAATAATAAACCTTTAGCAATCGCTAATTGTTTAGTTGAAATTCGTTGTGCATAAACGCTAATATCTTTAGTATTTTGTAGATATGAATCAGCAATACGTCCAATTGAAGTCATGCCTAAACCAATTAAATCACAATCCGAATGCGTTGAATATCCTTGAAAATTACGATACAGTTTTCCTTCACGTTGTGCAATCGCTAATTCATCATTGGGTTTTGCAAAATGATCCATTCCAATATAAACATAACCGGCGGCATTTAATCGTTGTCCGATCATTTGTAACATCGCTAATTTAACCGCAGGTAAAGGTAATTGTTCTGCATTAATTTGTCGCTGTGTTTTAACTTTATCAGGTAAATGCGCATAATTAAAAATGGAAAATCGATCCGGAGATTTTTCAATTAATTGATCTAAAGTTTCAGCAAAACTGTCAACCGTTTGTAAAGGTAAACCATAAATCAAATCGACATTAATTGACCTAAATCCCTGCGCCCGCGCACTATCCAATACGGCAAATGTTTGGGATTTGGATTGTAAACGATTCACCGCTTTTTGCACCTCTGGATTAAAATCCTGTACGCCTAAACTAATGCGATTAAAACCTAATTCGCGTAATTGCGCAATCGTTTGGGAATCGGTTTCTCGCGGATCAACTTCGATGGAATATTCGCCTTGATCATTTGAATATAATTGGAAATAATCGCGAGTTGCCTGCATTAAGCGTTGCATTTGTGACGCATTTAAAAAAGTTGGCGTACCACCGCCCCAATGTAATTGATTAACTGGACGATTTTGATCAAATAATTCAGCTTGTAATTGAATTTCACCAATTAAATGATTTAAATACGGTTCTGCATGTTGACGATTTTTAGTTATAATTTTATTACAAGCACAAAAAAAACAAACCGTATCGCAAAACGGAATATGAAGATATAATGAGAGTGGACCACCATTACGATTCGATAATTCAATTTGTTGTCGATAATCGCTTTCACTAAATTCAGAATGTAATTCTAATGCAGTGGGATATGAGGTATAACGCGGACCGGCTTTATCGTAACGATTAATTAACTCAAGGTCAAAAATTAATGATTGATCCATAATAAATTCCTAAAAAATAGTGGATTGTCGTTTTTATATAACTAAACAATTGTTGATTGATAAAACTATATATTGATAAAAAATGCAAATTCATCATACCAGCGGATTGATTTTAGCCGGAGGTCAGGGACAAAGAATGGGGCAACAAGAAAAAGCGTGGCTACTTTTTCGTGGACAACCTCTGATTCATCATGCGTTAAATGCCATCAAACCTGTGGTCTCAACGGTGTGGATTAGTGCTAATCAATCTCAGCAACGCTATCAGGCGTTGGGAGTTAAAGCGATTTCTGATCCAACAATGTATCGATTTTATGGCCCTTTGGCTGGTATTTTAGCAGGACTTCATCACTGTCAGACGGAATATTTACTGATTATGCCTTGCGATATGCCTTTGATTCAAAGTCATCATTTAGCCCTTATAATCAATGAATTACAAAATTCTCACGCTGAAATAGCCATCGCGCATGACGGCGTTCAACTACAGCCTTTATTATTAGCGATTAAAACTCAAGTTAAAATGGGATTGACCACTTTTTTAGCCGCTGGCGAACGTAAGGTCAGTTTATGGTTGACGCGGCATTGCTGCATAATAGTCGATTTCAGTCAACAAGCGCGAATTTTCACCAATCTGAACACTCCTGCACAATTACAAGCTTTAGAACAAAGTTTAAAATCATGTTAAGCTTTTAAGTTCACGCTTAATTTTTTGTCAGGATCTGTCTGTGGAACATTTTAAACTTTCTTTTCAAGTCACCGCTGTCTGTTTAATACTTGCCCTGATCTGGGGCGGAGCAACCGGAGAGGGCATTTTGATAGGCTCATTCTCTGCGGTATTTATCACTTTAATATTAGGAGTGATGGAGGTAAGCTTATCTTTTGACAATGCGATTGTAAATGCGGCGGTTTTAAAAACCATGGAAGAAAAATGGCAGCATTATTTCTTAACTTGGGGGATTATGATTGCTGTATTTGGAATGCGCTTATTATTTCCTTTAGCGATTGTGTCGGCTGCGACTCAATTAGGACTTTTTGAGGTAGCAGCAATGGCATTAGCGCGTCCGCATGAATATGCGCAACATTTAATTGATTCGCATATTTTAATTTCTGCATTTGGTGGCACCTTTTTGATGATGGTATTTCTGGAATTCATCCTTGATGAAGGTAAAGAATTACATTGGATTCAATTAATTGAAGAACGTTTAGTTTTATTAGGTAAATTAAATTCAATTGAAATTATTGTCGCGTTAATTTCGTTATTAATTTCCCAATCTTATTTAACCGGATCTGAAGAAAAAGCCAGTGCTTTATTAGCTGGGGTTATCGGAATTGTTTTATATGTCATTGTCAGTAGCATTTCGGCTTTATTTGAAAATGAAGATCAAGGAGAAGCGGTTAGTCAACAAATCAAACGCGCCGGATTAATGTCTTTTATTTATTTAGAGATTTTAGATGCGTCTTTTTCATTTGACGGTGTGATTGGTGCTTTTGCCATTACTAAAGACGTAGTGATTATTATGTTAGGTTTAGGTATTGGGGCAATGTTTGTCAGAAGTTTAACCGTATTTTTAGTGAAAAAAGGCACTCTAGATCAATATATCTTTTTAGAACACGGTGCGCATTACGCAATCGGTGCATTAGCAGTTATTATGTTAGCCAGTATGTCTGTACATATTTCTGAAATCATTACCGGTTTAATTGGTGCCGCTTTTATTGGTTTATCTTTTTATTCTTCATTACGCTATAATCAATTACGAGCCGTGCAATAATTTTGATTTGGCTCCCTATTTTTATTATCATTATGGAATATCTATGTTAAATAAAGTGATGTTAATCGGTCATTTAGGCTCTGACCCTGATGTACGCTATATGTCCAGTGGAGAATCTGTGGCTACTGTTAGCATAGCTACCAATCGCAGTTGGAAAGATCGACAAACTGGCGAATCTCGAGAGGCAACTGAATGGCATAGAGTGGTTTTCTTCAATGTTGGCGGATATAAATTAGCCGAAATTGTGGCGCAATATTTAAAAAAAGGCAGTTTAGTTTATATTGAAGGACGTTTACAAACGCGAAAATGGCAAGATAAAGAGGGTAAAGATAATTATACGACCGAAATTGTCGCCGATAACATGCGGATGTTGGGCGGACGTGGTCCGACTGCCACCTCAACTACAACTTCAAATTATCAACCGACTTATGCTCCTCAAGCCGCGCCCTCTCCTTCTTATACTCCAGCACCTCAATCGCCTTATCCAGAGCATCCACCCGCAAATTATGCGACCAATCAAGCCGCAGGATCTGCCCCAGCCGCTAAACCGGTATCGCCTCCGGCCCCTGCCCCTGCTTATACCAGCTATGATGATTTTGATAACGACGTTCCTTTTTAAATTTGAGGTATGAATCCAAATCATTTTACGCTTGAAAATCAACGCCCCTTATCACGTCCACGACGATCCGCGTGGACGGTCACTTTGCAGACCTGGGAAGCTTTGTTTCTGCGCGAAGCCCAAAATCGCTTGAGTGGCGGTAAAGAATCGCTGTGGATTTTATTAGACCCAATTTGGAATATGAGTATTTTATTATTTGTCTTTACCGTTATTCGGGGGCGAGTTGTGATTGGTATGGATATTACGATTTGGATTATGACGGGAATTCTAACTTACGCGCTATTTAAAGGCACAATGATGCAAGGAATGAATGCCATTACCCCAAATCGTGGATTATTTATTTATCGACAAATTAAACCTATGGATTTAATTTTAATTCGCGGATTCATGGAAGCTTTTTTAACGATTATTATTACGCTTATTTTATTTAGTGGAGCAGGTTTATTAAGATTACCCATTATTCCAACAGACCCCTTAACGATATTATTATCTGGTTTTAGTTTATGGGCTATTGGTTTAGGCGCGGCGATGACTACGACTATTGCAACTCATTTTATTCCGGGAATGGGAAAAATAATTACTTTTTTAATGATGCCTTTATATGTTACTTCAGGAGTTATTTTTCCAGTAGCCACTTTACCTTTACCTTATCGGGAATGGATTTTAATTAATCCCATGTTACATGGTGTTGAATCTGCACGCCAAGCCTTTTCACCGTATTATCATGGAGTTTATGGTATCAATTTAGCGTATCCTTATACGATAGCCTTAATTTTTATCTTTTTAGGTTTAGGTTTACAACGACGTTTTGGTCAACATTTAACCGATAAACCATGATTATATTTAATCAAGTTGGAAAATATTATATTCAGCGTCATCCTGAATACCAATTTAAATCCGTATTAGAACAAGTTTCATTAACGATTGCCGCTAAACAATCGGTAGGTATTATTGGACAATCACATTCGGGTAGATCAACTTTATTAAAATTAATCGCTGGCATTGAATATCCTTCGAGTGGAAAAATTCAACGCGGTGGACGAATTTCTTGGCCAATTGGTGCAGCAATCAGTTTTAATCAAGCATTATCTGGCAGACAAAATGCACGTTTTATTATTCGTTTACAAGGTGGAGATAATCAATTAACTGATTATTTAACTCAGATTCATCAATTCAGTGAATTAGCAAGCGATTTTGATCGTCCATTAAAAAGTTATACTCCGAATATGCGGGCTAAATTACAATTAGCTTTATCTATGGCTTTTGAAATGGATTTTTATATTGCTGATGAATTGAATTTTCCGGTAGAAACCAAATTCAAACAAAAATTACACTGCGAAATTAAACAACGATTAGAAACAGCCGGATTCATTTTAGTTTCACAAAATGAAACGCAATTAAAAACTTTTTGTCAGGCAGGAATTTGGTTACATCGCAAACAAGCTTATTGGTTTGATGAAATTGAAGAAGCCTTTAAATATTATACCGAAAGTCAAACCGTTTATGATTAAATTATTTTACTATCGCTATTATTCGATAGCTTTGATCATTTTATTAAATAGTGGTTTATTATCTTTAGCGATTGCTGATAATTTACCTCTCACTCCAACGACACCCCCGGCTATTTCGCCAATTGTACCTACCAGTAGTACAACGCCTCAACCAATTGATTATCAAGCAAATCTTACCAGCGAAGTTTTTGGAACACAATTATTTACAGGTCGTTTTGCTCAACCGGCAATTACGCAATTTAATCCTAATTATTTAATTACCATTGGTGATCAAATTCAAGTGCGATTATGGGGCGGATATAGTTTTGATGCGGTATTAACGGTTGATGCTCAAGGATATATTTTTTTACCACAAGTGGGTCCAATTCATGTTTTAGGCGTAAATAATCAAGCATTACAAACTGTAATCGAATCAGCGATTCGTCCTATCTTTCGCGCCAATGTTTCTTGTTATGCCAATTTAATTGCCGCCCATCCAGTTCGAGTATTTGTCGGCGGATTTGTGAAACGCCCCGGATTATATAATGGCACCAGTTTAGACAGTTTATTACATTATTTAGATATGGCTGGTGGTATTGATCCTGATCGCGGTAGTTTTTTAGATATTCAAATTAAACGCGATTCACAAATTCGTACACAAATTAATTTATATGATTTTTTATTATCCGGACATTTACCCTTAATTCAATTAACCGATGGCGATACGATTTTTGTAACTAATCGACATTACACCGTTAAAGTCAATGGCGCGGTGAGTAATGCTAAACGATTTGAATTTCAATCGCCTTTTTTATTGGTGAGTCAATTAGCGCAATGGGCAAAACCGAATCCAAAAGTCACTCATTTACGCATTACTCGAAATCGTGGCACGATTAAAAATATAGAATATTATTTATGGAATGCGTCACAATCAATTCGGTTACAAAATGGCGATGAAGTTGAATTTACTATTGATAAAAAACCCGGAACAATTACGGTTAGAGTAGAAGGTGAACATCAAAGTGCGCAAGAATATGTATTGCCATATGGCGCAACAATGGCGGATTTATTGCCAAAAATTCAATTATCGGAACGCTCTGATATTGAAAGTTTACAATTATTTCGTCAAAGTGTTCATGATCGACAAAAAGCTAAATTATTATTAGCTTTAAAACAATTAGAAACGGCTATTTTAACAGCGCGTAGTAATAATGCTGAAGAAGTACAATTGCGTAAAGAAGAAGCGGCTTTAATTTTACAATGGATTGATCGAGCAAAAAATATTGAACCAACCGGTCAAGTGATGTTGGCGCAAGCGCGTAATCGAAATCGCTTATTATTAGAAAATGGTGATAAATTTAAAATTCCTCCTAAAGATGGTTTAATTTTAATTAATGGCGAAGTTTTATTTCCGAATACAATTGCTTTTGATCCTGAATTAGAAGTGGAAGATTATATTCATTTAACCGGTGGATATACGCAAAACGCCGATTCATCCAGAGTGTTAATTTTGCATCGTGATGGGAGTTTTGAAAATGCCGATGATGAACCCGAATTACGCGCCGGTGATAATATTATGGTGATGCCACAAATTTCAACTAAATATTGGCTAATCGGAAAAGAATTAATGCAAATTATGTTTCAAATTGCGGTTTCAGCATCGGTTTTATTAATGTTATGAAGGCAAGCTCTTATTCGGTTGATTTATCTGCAACTAAACCCAAAAATTCACCGCGTCATTACGCTCTATTATGGTGGTGCTTATTATCTTCAATGGCAATAGCTTATTGGAGCTATTTTGCTTCTGACCGATATATTTCTGAAGCGCATATTATTATTCAAAGCACCGATATTAATAGTGGACAAAGTATGGATTTCGGTTCGTTATTAACCGGAATGAATACCAGTAATAGTTCCGATCAAATGTTATTACGCGATCGTTTATTATCTATGGATATGTTAGCTATTTTAGAATCGCAATTACATTTACGACAACATTATGCCAATCCTAATATGGATAAAATTGCTCGGATGTGGTCAGAAACAGTGCCACAAGAATGGTTTTATGACTATTATCGATCACATATCAGCGTTGAATTTGACAGTTATGATGGCGTATTGGTGATTCAATCCGAAGCTTTTGATGCGAAAACAGCTTATCAAATCACCCGTTTATTAGTCGCTGAAGGCGAACGAACTATGAATGAAATGGCTCATCGTTTGGCGCGTGAGCAATTACGTTTTATTGAAAAACAAGTCACTCAAGCGGCGGATAAATTTCAACAAGCACGAATCGCGGTTTTAACGTATCAGAATCGTAAAGGATTGGTGTCTCCACAAGATACCGCAGCGACTTTAGCCGGTACTATCAATCAGTTAAAAGCGCAGCAAACCACTTTGCAAGCTCAACGTACTGCGTTATTGGGTTATTTATCGCCTCAAGCCCCGGGCGTTATCGATTTGGATTTACAATTGAATGCGATTGCGCAACAAATTCGGCGCGAAGAATCACGTTTAGCCGCGCCTAAAGGTAATGCCTTAAATACCACTGTCGAAGAATTTGAACGCTTACAATTAGCCGCCGGCTTTGCACAAGATGTTTATAAAACCGCGTTAATCGCTTTAGAAAGAAGCCGGATGGAAGCCACTCGCACTGTGAAAAAAGTATCGATATTACAATCCCCCACCTTTCCTGAATATCCGCTGCGCCCGCGCCGAATTTATAATATTACAGTATTTATGGTATTATCTTCATTAGGGATTGGTATTATTCGACTATTAGCCGCAATTACTAGAGATCATCAGGATTAATTAAATGATTTATTTTTATTTATTGATAATGGTGATCAGTAGTGAATCGTCGTGGGCAGTTGACTTATCGACTGTGATGCCAACTGCTGGCGTAGTGCCGGCAGCGACCTCTTCCACCGCAAAGATTAATAGTGCTACGGTTAGCCCGTTATCTTTACCTTCAAATAGTAGTTTAATCCAAAATGCAACGCCTTTGCCCAGCCCAAGCACGACAGCAACCTTGTCAGCGCCGACTTGGACACCGTCTCCCTTGAGCGCACCGTTTGATTACACGGTTAATTTAAATAGCGATGTTTTTGGAGCGCACTTATTTAGCGGCAGTTTTGCGCAACAAAGTGCTTTACATTTCAATCCAAATTATCGATTACAAATTGGCGATCAAATTCAAGTTCGTTTATGGGGCGGTTTTACTTTTGACGGCTTATTAACCATAGATGCGCAAGGACATTTATTTTTGCCACAAGTCGGTCCGGTTAAAGTTTTAGGCATAGAAAATCAGCACTTGCAAGCGGTGATTACTCAAGCGGTTCATCGAGTATTTCGGGCTAATGTTTATAATTATGCTAGTTTAGCCGCTGCACAACCGGTGCGAATCTTTGTCGGCGGTTATATCAATCGCCCGGGACTTTATTACGGCACCAGTATGGATAGTATTTTGCACTATTTAGATCAAGCTGGCGGTATTGATGCGGATCGCGGTAGTTTTTTAACGGTAGAAATTAAACGCGGTGAACAAATCAGAGCAATCATTAATTTATATGACTTTTTATTGAAAGGTGATATGCCCGCCATTCAATTAGCTGATGGCGATATGATTTTTATTCCGCCGCGTCAACAAATTTTGAAAGTAAATGGATTAGCCGAAAATGCTAAATGGTTTGAATTTTCTGCCCATCATCCGTTAATGTTGACGCAACTTTTACAATTGGCAAAACCTAAACCTGAAGCCACTCATGTACGAATCAGTCGTAGTCGTGGTTTAGTGAAAAATATTGATTATTATCCTTTATCAGCAGCGAATCAGGTGCATTTATATAATGGTGATGAAATTGAATTGACTGCTGATAAACGCCCAGGCACGATTACGGTGCGCGTTGAAGGTGAACATCAAAGTCCTCAAGAATATGTATTAAAATATGGCTCTCGTTTGGGGCAATTATTATCTTTAATTCAATTAAATTCCCGATCTGAAGCAGAACATTTACAATTGTATCGACAAAGTGTGCGCGATCGACAAAAACAATTATTACAAACGGCATTACAAACTTTAGAAACTCGCGTATTAACGGCGCGTAGCGGTTCTAATGAAGAAGCGTTATTGCGTAAAGAAGAAGCGAATTTAATTTTACAATGGATTGATAGAGTTAAAAATAGCGAGCCTAATGGACAGGTGGTGATTGCGCAAAATGAACAACGACAACAATTATTATTAGAAAATGGCGATGTGATTAAAATTCCTACTCGCGATCCGCTGATTTTAGTCAGTGGCGAAGTTTTATTTCCTAATACCATTCCTTATAACGAAGAATTTGAAATAGCCGATTATATTAATCAAGCTGGAGGATATACTCAAACAGCCGATACAACACGAGTCGTTATTGCACACCGTGATGGCAGTTTTGATGATGCCGCCGAAAATGAAGATTTATTAGCTGGCGATGAAATTTTAATCTTACCTAAAATTCAAATTAAAAATCGGCAAATTTTTAAAGAATTAAGTCAAGTTATTTATCAAACCGCTTTGGCAACTCGAGTTATTACGCGGTTTTAATTATTATGTTCTAAAATATCTGGTAACTATTTTGTTAATTCTTAATAACAGTGTTTTTCGCAGACCCCTAATGTTTATAGTCACTCAATATCGATTATTTAAAGGACGTTTTTATTTATCGATGTTAAAATTAGAATATTTCTGTTGTCGTTGGTTAAAACTTTATGGTTTATATTACACTCATCTAAAACATTTACTTAAAATCAATGGATTATTTGATGCTGATTATTATTTAGAAGTTAATCATGATGTAGCTACTCAAGGGATTTCGCCCTTACATCATTATGTGGTTTATGGTGATAAAGAAGGGCGATGTCCAATGCCGTTTTTTGATCCCAATTATTATCGCGCTCATTTGCAGAATCGTGAAAAACCAATTAATAGTTTATTGCATTATATTTATGTAGGTCGATATTTAAAAATACCTTTAAGTCCTTGGTTTGATACGGCTTATTATTTAGCTGAAAATAAAGATGTAGCCCGCGCTGGTATTGATCCTTTGCGGCATTATTTACGTTGGGGCGGAATAGAAGGACGTTCGCCTTGCGCTCAATTTAATGGTTTATATTATTTGCATAGTAATGAAGATGTGTTAAATTCGGGAATTAATCCTTTATTACACTATTTACGTTACGGGCGTTTTGAAAATCGTCGTCCAATGCCGGATCAAGATTATTTAGAATTTCTGGAAATGAAAACTATAGGCTTACAACAATTATTAGCCTCATTACCCGAAGAACAAGAATGGCAAAATTTAATTCCTAGAGCAAATATTACGAATGCGATTGTCGATATAATTATTCCGGTTTATAAAGGTTATGCTGAAACAGTACGTTGTTTATATACTTTATTAACCGCCAAAAGCGATATTCAATTTGAAGTGATTGTGATTGATGATGCAAGTAGCGAAAAAGCATTAGTTGATTTATTAAAAGAATTAGCCAATTTAAATTTATTTACTTTATTGGTTCATTCGCATAATTTAGGTTTTGTTGGAACAGTCAATCATGGAATGTTATTACATTCTGAGCGCGATGTTTTATTATTAAATTCAGATACCGAAGTTTATGATTATTGGCTAGATCGTTTATATTTTGCAGCGAAAAGTGATTCTCGAATTGCCAGTGTTACACCTTTATCCAATAATGCCACCATTTGTAGTTATCCGCATTTTTTACATGATAATCCTTATCCATTAGAATTAACTTATGCCGAATTAGATCAATTAGCGGCAATTATGAATCGTGGTCAAAAAGTTGAAGCACCCACTGCCGTTGGATTTTGTATGTATATTAATCGAAATTGTTTAAAGCAATTAGGTTATTTTGACGAAACGGCTTTTGGTAAAGGCTATGGTGAAGAAAATGATTTTTGCCAACGAGCGATTGAATCCGGTTGGAAAAATATCATTGCGGCGGATGTTTTTGTGCGTCATTGGGGTGCCGTTTCTTTTCAAGGTGAACGCGCAAAGAGAGTGAATGAAGCTTTAAAAGTATTACAAAAACGTTATCCCAGTTATCAACAACAAGTGCAACAATTCATTCACCATGATCCGCTGAAAATTTATCGTGAGCAATTAGATTGGGGACGCTTAATTCGCTGGTGTCAATCCCAAAATATTTTAATTATCAATCATAATCGCGGCGGCGGATCAGAACGTTGCGTACAAGAAACCATTGCTGAAATTAATAAAATCGGTCAAGGTGTATTTTTAATGCGTCCATTGGGTAAAAATAGTTCCCAAGTTCAATTATTACATCCGCGTATTCAATCTTTGCGTAATTTACCCGCTTTAGATTTAACTCAACCGCACTTTTTAATTCAGGCATTAAAAGAATTACGCATTTCACAAATTCAAATTCATGGCTTAGTCGATTTTGTGGCACATTCTTCTGATATTTTATTAGAAATAGCGGAACAATTAAATATTGATGTGGAAGTTATGATTCATGATTATAAACCGATTTGTCCACGAATTAATTTAATTGATCATAAAGGTTATTATTGCGGAGAGCCAAATGAAGACGAGTGTAATCGATGTTTAAAAGAACGCGGTTCACCTTTTGAAGTGAATGATATTCGTCATTGGCGACAAATGCGCGGTCGATTATTGGCACGCGCCACCAAAGTTTCTGTTCCTAATGAAGATGTTGCGATTCGATTGCAACGTTATTTTCCAGATATTAGCTTTTCCATTTCACCACATGACAGTTTGCATTTAGAAAATATTTGTATTCTTCCGCCTAAATTAACTGTAGCCGAAAAATTACGCATTGTCGTAATTGGCGCGATTGGCGAAATGAAAGGATATTCAATTTTAATGTCTTGTGCATATGAAGCTAAAAAACGTCAATTGCCGTTAGAATTTATTTTAATGGGCTATAGTTTAGATGATGAATGTTTAAAAAAAGCCGGTGTATTAATTACCGGACGCTATAATGATTATGAAGCTGAAGAAAAATTAGTTCAATTAAATGGACATGTGGTTTGGTTGCCTTCATTATGGCCAGAAACTTATAGTTATACTTTGTCTATTGCTTTAATGGCTAAAAAACCCGTATTTGCTTTTGATTTAGGGGCAATTGCGCAGAGATTGCGTTTTATTTCTGCCGATCAACAATTAATGCCTTTATCATTAAGTCAATCTCCTAATGAAATTAATGAGCTGTTTATTCAATATTTACAACAACATTTAATCCAATCGTAAATTTATATGAAATTTGCCAAATTATTTAAAGAATCTGCCAAACCTTTACAAGCTAATACCGATTCATTAACGATTCAAGGACATTTTGATGGTATTAATCATGATGGAATGATTTATGGCTGGGCATTTGCCAAGCAAATTCCTGAGCAATCTTTAACCGTAGAATTAGTATTAAATGGCGAATCGATTGCTGCGACTTTAACTGATTTACCACGTCGTGATGTGAGTAGCCAATTAAATTGTCATGAATTTGTTGGTTTTGAATTTGATTTGAAAAAACTAATGCAATCTTATCCAATTCAGGCTGGCGATCAATTAGATATTAAAATTAATCAGCACATTTTATCGGGTTCACCTGTTTTGATTGATCAATCTATTCAATACAGTTATAAACTAGGTTTTTGCGAAGGTGTTTCTGCCAATGGATTTATTGAAGGTTGGGCTTTTGATCAACAAGATTTATCCAAATCGATTAAAATCTATTTGCATATAGATAATCTATTAATTACTGAAGTGATTGCTGATCTTTATCGTCATGATGTTGCAAATTCTACCGATAAAAAAAATGGTAGAGCAGGATTTAGTATTCCTTTTATTTTGCAAGAAAATCAAATTGATTTATTAAAAATTGGTGCGAAAATTACGCTTTCTTTTGATGCCGATAATCAATATTTATTGCCCAATGCTACACACATTATTACTGCAAAAATTTTACAATCGATTTTATTAGGTATTCTTAAATATAGCGGCGATCCTATATTATCGGATAAACAGTTAAATTTCATTAAAATTTTACTCAATTCCTTTGATAATTATCGAGAGATTGAAGAAGACAGTGATTTGGCAGCTGTTCAAAAATATAATATCAATAAAATTGATTATCCTTTACTCAGTATTACGCTAATTAGAATTGCTTTTCGATTAAAACAACTCAGTAATTATGCAGAATTACTAGATTTTTTAGCTGATTGGCAACAGCCTGATTTGCTGTCTTATTGTCAATTAGAAAAATCTATTTTTACAGTCATTGCCTTAACTGCTATAGGTAAACTCACAGAAACGGCGATTATCGATTTAGACAGTCATTATTTTGAACGTTCACAATCCGAATTAGAGAAAAAACACAGTCAACATTTTAATAAATATATTGATCCTGTTGTTACACAATTTTGTGGGGTTATTTATCATCAAATCGGTTTATTACCAACTTCTTCAATTAAAAACGCGCCTGAATTATTAGCCAAATTAGCTTTTGTATTTTCACGATGGTCATATCGATTAAACGCTAATCCGCAATTAGCTTTTAGTTTTTTACTTTTGTTACAAGATACTTCTACTACTCTTTTTAATAGTCTCGAAGTGCAAAATCATGCAGCGCATTTGCGTAGAGAATTACAAGATAGTTTAGGGGCATTAATTCATTGTTTAAATGCTATTCAACAAGAAACCGATTATTGGTGGATTTATCATGAAACGGCTGTCATTATGCGCGTTTTGGCAGAACATCAAGTCAGCCTTTTTAGACAAAGTTTAGAAACGATTTATCATCGTTTTTATTTGGCTTTTCAATTAAATCCCTATCAAAATAAAAGTTTTCGAGAATTTGATAGTGCTTTAAAAGCTTATTTCTCAGTTTCTCATGGCAATACTTGGCAATTAGCCGAATCCGGTTTTATTCAAGACGCTTTAACGAAACGGCAAGATGATTTAAATTTACTTAATTATGCGATGGGTAAACTCTATTCCGGTGAATTTCACCAATTAAAAACAGATAACGCTATTTCGCATCGCCCTAAAGCCATAGGATATAAAATTCTCTTTATTGGTTCGCGCGGACTTTATCAATGTTATTATTATCGAGTTCGGCAAAAATTAGAACAGGCTCAACAATTAGAATTAGAAACGGATTATGTAGATTTAGGTGAATTAGGGCATATTGATTGGCAAAAACGGTTAATGAATGTGGTTGTATTGTATGCCTGCCGAATTCCTGCAACAATTACCGAAATTAAATTATTAAATTATGCTAAAAGTTTAGGCATTGCGATTGTTTATGATATTGATGATTTAATTTTCGATGCGTCACATTTTCCAGCGGCATTAGAAACCTACGCCGGAACTATTGATGAAAAAACGCATTTACATTTAACCATGGATAATCCGTTTTTTGCAACAGCATTAACTTTTGCCGATATAGGTGTTGCATCCACTCATCCATTAGCTGAGGCAATGGCAAAACATATTTCAGTACCAATTCACGTTCATCCGAATGTTTTTAGTTATGAATTGTATGATTTAGCTAAAATGAGAGGGAATTATTTAAAAAATCATTCTGATAAAATTTCAGTTTTATATGGCAGTGCGACTAAAGCACATAAACAAAGTTTTTATACCACTTTTTTACCTGCAATATTAGCTATATTAGACGAATATCCTCAAGTTCAATTAATTTTAATCGGCTATTTTGACAACATTCCAGAAACGAAATATGCCCAACAAATTAAAATACTACCTCCTACCTCTAGTTTTATGGGTTATATTAATTTGTTAAAAGATGCTGATATTAATATTGCTATTTTAGAACAATCGCCTTTAACCGATACCAAAAGCGAAATTAAATGGTTAGAAGCCGCCGCTTTTGAAATTCCTTCAATTGTTACTCCTACATTAGCTTATCAACAAGTTTTAACCGATAATGAAAATGTATTATTTGCTGAAACCATTGCAGATTGGCAACGACAATTACAACGTTTAATTATCGATTCTGATTTACGTCGGCAAATCGGTATTGCGGCTAAAAGACGCGCTTTTGAAAAATTTTCGCCTCAAACGGGAGAAGATATTTTACAACAAACCTTGCAACCGTTATTATCGCAATTTCCGTTAAATAAAAATTGTCAAATTCATTCTAAAAAACGGTTATTATTAGTCAATGTTTATTTTTATCCGCAATCAATTGGTGGAGCAACTCGCGTTTTTGAAAATCAAGTGCGCGGTTTATTGGATCGTTATGCGAATGAATATGAAATTTTTGTATTAACCACCGAAGCCGATCCTGATATTGGCAAACCTTATTTTGTGGAACAATATTGGTTTCAACAAGCATTAATTACACGATTAAATATTCCGCCTAAAGGATGGACGCAATATGAAGATCAATCGGTTTATCAATTTAGTTTGGAATTTTTTAAAGATTATGAATTCGATTTAATTCATTTCCATTCAATTCAAATATTAACCGCTTCGGTAGTCCAAGCGGCAATTAAATTGAAAATTCCGTATATGATTACTTTGCATGATGCGTGGTGGTTATCGATTTATCAATTTTTGGTGAATCCAGAAGGCGAATTAGTTGATCATCGTTCACCTTTAAGCGGCGTTTGTGGCAATGATGTGGAACATATGGAATGGATTGTGACTCGTTGGCGACAGTTACAACAATTGTTGAGCAAAGCCAATGTCGTGATGGCTGTATCAGAAAAATTTGCGCAACTCTATAGAGAAGCGGGACAAAATCAGGTACAAGTGCATGAAAATTATGCAGAACCTTTCCAAGCTTTACCACGACCAATACGAAATTCCTCTCAAATTGTATTAGGTTTTATTGGCGGCATGAGTACGCATAAAGGTTATGATTTATTCAAAGCGGCTTTACAGCAAGGTGATTTCCCGAATTTAACCGCCATCGTAATTAATCACAGCTTACAAACTGGCGAAGTGCATTACAGTCAATGGGGAGCAACCAAAGTTGAATTTCGTGCTAAAGTTAAACAATCAGAAGTCGCTGAATTATATGCACAATTTGATGTATTGGTTGCCCCTTCAATTTGGCCAGAAAGTTATGGTTTAGTGACTCGAGAAGCTTTACAAGCCGGCTTATGGGTGATTGCTTCCGATCGAGGCGCGATTGGCGACTGTATTATTGAAGGGGTTAATGGTAATATTGTCAATGTGAATGATGAGAATGATTTAATTCGCGTATTTCAACAATTACCTGAACAGTTTTCTCATCGTTCATTTGTCAATTCTATCGAAATCAATTCATCAGAAAATGATCAAGCGATCGAATTACATTTTTCACAATTAACTCATTTTTATCAAACTGCTTTAGGAATTAAGCTTTAAATATGGAAAAAATAACTTTACCTTTCGTATTTGGAATTGGCTCGCAACGTGCGGGTTCAACTTTTGTTTCTCATTTATTAAATGCGATTCCTAAAGCTTATATACATCCTTTAAAAGAAATTCATTATTTCGATAGTAAATACGGGATTCGACATCCGCAAGTTTTAGAATCTTTTGGGCGTGATCGATTAGCTTTAAATATCGATTCTATGAGCCGTTATCCTGGGCAAGGATTATTAGAATTATTAGCTGATCAAATTGTAAGTGATTTTAAATTAATTCAAAATCCTTATTGTGATCAACATTCTTATCTTTATCATTTTCAATCGGTATTATCACGGCGACAAGATATTAGTTATTTGGGAGAATCTACGCCAGAATATATGCTTTTACCATTAGCTGCTTTAACTGAAATTAAATCGATAGTACCGAATTGCAAAGCGGTGTTAATTGTTCGTGATCCTGTTAAACGATTTATTTCGGCATTTCGCTTTTTATCTGCTCATGAACCTTTTCGTCATGAGGGAAATGAAGCTTTATCTAAACGCGCATTACAAATGTTAGAAAGTGAGGATAGGTGGGTACAACAGCAGGATCAATTTAATCAGTATCAGCGGGCAATTGACACTTTTGAAGCAGCGGGAATTCCTGTATTTGTAATTGTCAATGAACAATTGCAATCTAATTTAAATGACATTGTCAAACATTTAGAACAGTTTTTAGAAATTAATTTAAATCCATTAATCGTTAATCAATTACAGGGTAAACGCATTAATCAGGTAGATTTTATTTTTCATCCTTCATCTGAATTAATTAGAGCATTACAACAACGTTATCAAGCTGAAGAATATCAACTTCCCAAAGCCACAGAATTTCCTTCTAAATTAGCTAAATATATTCCACAAAGTTGGAATCCAAATGGCGTAACTTCTTCTATTAGATAATTATTTTATTTCATGAAACCACAGTTTATTATTGGCGTTGGTTCTCAACGTGCTGGCTCGACTTTATTACATCGTTTATTAGAAACGTCTAGCGAAATTTATATGCACCCCATTAAGGAATTGCATTATTTTGATACTTTATTTAACGTGCGCAAAGAAACGGTATTGCATAAATTTTCTTTAAATCAATTGAATCATGAAATCGAGCGATTAGTCAAAGCTAAAAATTTTGCGTTTATGAATAAACGATATAAAAATGCGCTGCGTGCCAATTTTTTATTAGCGACCAAAAAAGTACAACAAATTGACTATGTGGATTTGTTTAGACCGTGTATTCAAGGACATCAATTATTAGGTGAAATTACGCCTGAATATATGATTTTGCCGCCAATTGGGATTCGTAAAATGCGCGAATTAACCGGAAATAGTAAAATCATTTTAATTGCTCGAAATCCGGTGAAACGTTTTGTATCTGCTTTTAAATTATTAACACACGGAACCGCATTAACTCATAGTCAATTTGAACAAGAATTATTAAAAACGCTACAACATGGTGGTGAATGGTTAGCGGTACAAGATGCGTTAAATGATTATGAAACCGCGCTGTTTCATTATCGTCAAGAATTTTCACAAGTATTATTTATTAGTCATGATGAATTAATTGGTTCGATTGAAACTGCGACCAAATTGAGTCAGTTTTTGGGCGTTGAATTATCGCTTAATACTTACCAAAAAACGCTCAGTCATAAAATTAATGCGTTAGATGAAACCAAAGATTTATCGCCTGAAACTTTACATTTATTAAAAAATCGTTATTTAAAACAACAAGTTTATTTAGATCATATATTTGGTCATAATCATTGTGTTGCTTAATTTAAGGAATAAATATCTTGATTCACAAACTATTTTTGTCTGTAGGGGCAATGAAAGCCGGCACTACATGGTTATATGATAAATTAAAAAATCATCCGCAAATTCATTTCAGTTATGAAAAAGAATTGCATTATTTTGCGCATTATTATAACGCCGGACAACCTTTATCTATAGATAAGCGTCAGCGTCGTGCGCAAAAAAAATTAGCTCATTTTCACTCAAAACCTATACAGAAAAAATCGATTCAAATTCAAGAACAATGGTATCAAACTTATGCCAATGGAGAAGTAAATTTTCAGTGGTTTAGCGATTTAATGAAAGCTGAACAATATGCTGACAATTATTTAGCCGATTTTTCTAATTTAACTTGTCATTTATCGCAACAAAATTGGGCTGATTTACAACAAAAAGTTGAACATTTAAAAGTCATTTATATTTTGCGCGATCCTTTAAAACGTTTGTGGTCACATTATAAATTTCATTTACAAACTACAGAACATCAACAAGCTAACCATTTATTGCAAAATTTCAATTTATTTAAACGAACTTTACAAAAAGATTGGTTTATTCGTAATGCAAGTTATGTGAATGTATTAACCAATTTGACTACTCAGTTGTCGGCAAAACAATTCAAATTGTATTATTTTGAAGATATGATTAGTGAACCAGCCGAATTTTTGGCAGATATAGAAACTTTTTTAAATATTGATCATTTAGAATATGTTTCTGAAACTTTAAAACAAAAGAAAAATCCTGGGGTAGATTTAACCATGCCAATTGAGTGGCAACAATATGCTTTAACTGTATTACATTCAGATATTCAACAGCTTAAACAGTTGGGATATTGGCATTCTAGCTGGTTAGAGAATTAATCCATATGAATCACAAACTGACTGTAAATAACCTGCAACACGATTGTAATGCTTTTATTACTGACATTGTAAAAGAAACGACTATAGAAATAAACGATATTTCATTATATTTAACTATTTTTCAATTATTCTTAGTTAGATTAGCAAAAAAATCTCCAGAAACAATTGATAAAACATTAAAACAAGCGATTAATATTGCAACGGCGGAATCTATAGGGCTTTTAATTGCGTTTTCATTATTGATTTATCCTTATCTATCGCAAGATTTGAAAACCACTTTAAAAGACATTATTCGTAAAAAATTATTTGTCTTAATAAATACCCCTTCAGATTATGCAAAATTATCACCTTTTTGGGATTTGTTTGACAATAGTGAATTAAAACCTTTATTTAGACAGATTCAAACCAAATTATTAAGCCATTGTTTTACCGAAATTAAACCACCAATTACGGCACAAGCTGGAAAAATTTGTGTCGTAATACGCGAATTCGATGCAAATATGAGTTATGGCGCGCATTTTGAAGTATTTAAAAATATTAGTAAAGCTTTATTATTAAATCGCAAGGATCAGGTACATTATTTATTTATATTGCCACATCCATTAAATGCCCATTCCAGAACCGATGGTTTATTAAAAAAATCAGGCATTCTTCTTAACCAGCGTCTTTTTAATCCTCAATTATTACAACGCGAAGAAAAACCGCGTTATGCTTCAGATGAATTAATCAAACTTAATTTAGTTAATTCTACACAAATTCATTATATTTCGGGTTTTTCTGATCAAGCTATTCAAGCATTTATTTCCGAGCAACAATTCGCTAGCAGTTTATTTTTCGGTGGCTTTTTGGATTGTAAAAATGAACGGGCAATGTTTAAATTATTAAACGTGCCAATCATGATGGTGATTATGAATAAAAATAATAAATTGGATGAATTTGTCGATTTATTATTAACCAGTTGTCAGCATCAAACTTCTGTAACGGTTCAACGCTTTTTTTATCCAGTAGCTAGTCAATTAATTGAGGAGTGGCAATTTCCGCAAAGAGATTATCAATATTGCCGCCGAATCGTAACCGTTTTAGCTCATGGTCGGCTTGAAAAAGCTTTTCAATTATGGAACAGTGAAGAATGTCAATTATTTTTGGATTTAATCGCACAAGCTCAAGTAGAATGGTATTTAATTGGTATTGAAACTCCTGAATTAATTCCAGAATGTGTGCGTAATCATGCTGCGATTAAAATAGTTAAACGAGAAAACAATTTATATGATTTTTTTCAAACCTGTGATTTATTTTTACAAGTTCCGCATTCAGATGGCGGCGGGACTGCGGCTTTAAAAGCTGCGATTCATGGAATGCCGGTTTTAGCATTAGCAAATACTGACCCTTCTGCTTATTTACCCGATAATCAAGTGTGTCACTATATTGAACAATTATATTCAGAATTAACTCAATTATTATCGCAAGCTAATTATCGTCAACAATTTGCGATTAATCAATTGGATTACATTAAACAACAATTAACCATTGAACAAGCGGCACAACATTTTCGTCAAATTGAAACCGATTTATTTCACAATCATCAAACAAAATTTGCCTAACATTTAGCGTTAAAACTGGAGAAATGAATTATGCCTTATTATAGTGAAACTGATGTATTGAAATTAGGATTTAAATCAGTAGGGCGTGGAGTAAAAGTCAGCACTGCTGCCAGTATTTATAATCATGAACACATTATTTTAAATGATTATGCGCGGATTGATGATTTTTGTGTGATTTCAGGAAAAGTCACGATTGGCAAATATGTTCATATTGCCCCATTTTGTTTAATTGCCGGCGGGGAAATGGGGATTGTGATGGAGGATTTTTCTGGATTAGCTTATAGCGTACAAATTTTTAGTCAATCCGATGATTATAGTGGTCGAACTTTAACCAATCCCACTATTCCTAAACAGTATAAACACGAAACTAAAAAAGCTGTTCATATTGGAAAACACGTTATTATTGGCGCAGGTTCAATTGTGATGCCCGGCGTGGTGATTGCTGAAGGATGCTCAATTGGAGCAATGTCTTTAGTGCGAAAATCTACCGAACCTTGGGGCATTTATTTAGGCAATCCGGCGGTTAAAATTAAAAATCGCCGGCAAGATTTGTTAATTTTAGAACAACAATTTTTGGCGGAACAATTAAATTCGCCTTTATAGGAACAATTAATTATGATTCCGTTTAATAAACCTTATATGACCGGCAAAGAATTATTTAATATTGCTGATGCTCATTTTCGTGGACATTTATCGGGGGACGGATTTTATACTAAACAATGTCATCATTGGTTAGAAAATCATTTAAAAACCAATAAAGCTTTATTAACTCATTCTTGTACCGCTGCTTTAGAAATGGCTGCGATATTAATTGATTTACAACCTGGCGATGAAGTGATTATGCCGTCTTATACTTTTGTATCGACGGCAAATGCGTTTGTTTTACGCGGAGCTATTCCAGTATTTATCGATATTCGTAGCGATACTTTAAATATAGATGAAAATAAAATAGCTGCTGCAATTACTGAAAAAACCAAAGCGATTGTCGTTGTACATTATGCAGGTGTAGCTTGTGAAATGGAAACGATTTTAGCCATTGCCAAAAAATATCAATTATGGGTAATTGAAGATGCAGCTCAAGCAATTTTATCAACTTATTTTCAACGCCCATTAGGTTCAATTGGACATTTGGGTTGTTTAAGTTTTCATGAAACTAAAAATATTATTTCGGGTGAAGGTGGAGCTTTATTAATTAATAATCCAGAATTAATTCAACGGGCTGAGATTATTCGTGAAAAAGGCACTAATCGCTCACAATTCTTTCGCGGACAAGTAGATAAATATACTTGGTGCGATTTGGGATCAAGTTATTTACCTAGTGAATTAATTGCGGCTTTTTTAGCTGCCCAATTAGAAGCAGCTTACGAAATTCATCAACGGCGATTAGCCATTTGGCAAGATTATCATCAAGCATTTGCTGAATTAGAACAACAGCAATTAATTCGTCGTCCGATTATTCCGGCTAATTGTGAACATAATGCCCATATGTATTATTTATTATTAGCGGATTTGGCGACTCGTTCACAATTCATTACTCACTTAAAACAACAACAAATTTTAGCCGTATTTCATTATGTACCTTTACATACTGCGCCGGCTGGAATTCGTTATGGACGAGCGGACGGAGAATTAGCTAATACTTTGAATTATTCTGAACGTTTAGTTAGATTACCTTTATGGTTAGGATTAGAATCACAATTACCTCAAGTAATTAATAGCGTGATTCAAACTTTGACCACAATGATTTAATTTTTGATTTATTTTCATTTTCTAGGAGTGTCCCATGCGTATTCATTATTATTTGTCCAGTGGTGCATGGCTTTTAACCTCGGTGATTTTTAATCCAATAGCTTTTGCTAAGTCTGTCGCTTTACCCGATCAATTTCCAATTCCAATGGCTTTTAAAGCTGTGCAAAAAGTCGATGATAAAAAAGAAATGATTAAACGGATTGAAGCGCATGAACCTTTCCCCGTGATTCAGGTCAATGCTTTTGATTTACAACAAGCTAATCCTGTTTCTAAACGTTTACGGGATCGATGGCCTGATAAATTATTAATTGTGCAGCGTGCATATGGAGGAGTTGGTGCTGAACATACTGATGTCATTTGGCCTGGACATTTATTGTACAAAACGGGTACTTTATTAACTCAAGATATTAATCCAAATGATACGCAAATTTCGGTTAAAGAATTACATCGTTTAATTAATGATAAACAAGCTGATAAATTATTAACTCAATCTGAAGGCAAATATGCTCTGACGATTTACGCTCTAAATGCAGCGGGAAAACCGGATTGGTCGCAAGCAGAACATGTCGTTTTACAATCAGTTAATAAAGACAGTGCCGTGATTCAACGCGGACAATGGGGAACTAAACCTTTAGCTTTTAAAGCGGGTAAAGCAGTCGTTGCCGCGCATATGATGTTTTGGTCAGGACAATGGCAAGTGAATTTTAGTTTACATTGTCCACGTGGTGGTAAAGAAAATCTCACAGGTGCAGAATGGTATGCACGCGAAATGGCAAAAGTCGTTCAACAAACCAGAGCGAATGGAATTCAATTTGACGTAGGTCGGTGGATTTGGGGTGCGCCGAAAAATAATCATATGGACGCTAACAATGATTTAATACCGGATTATGGTTATATCGAGGGCGTGAATTCTTTTGGTTTGGGTGGACAAGTGTTTTTCAAAGAATTACGCCGTGTAGTCGGTCCTGATATTTTTATCCAAACCGATAGCAACGACGCAATTGGTGGCGTTCGTGGATGGAATTATTTAAATGGCGTGCAGTTGGAATCTTTCCCCGCTACGAATGATTTTGAACGATTTTCTACGGCGTTTAATCACTTACGTTCATGGACAGAAAATGTCCAAAGTTCGCCTAAATTTAGCTATCCGTTTACTAAAGTTCCAACTTCCACATATGCTCAGGCGTATGCTCCTGACGGTAGTTCTACCGATTTTCGTTTTAGATTAGGGTTAGCCGCCGCTTCGATGGTGGGAATGCCGCATCCGTTTGCTCAGGCAAATGAAGCCAAATTAGCCAGTGATGTGAATCATGGAAAAGTCAAACTTCGCGCAGATTTGTTTCCTTGGGATGAATATCATGGCGGCGATTTAAATGATTGGAAATGGTTGGGCAAAGCTTTAGCTCCGGCACAACAAGAATTGGGCGATTTGGATAAAACCAATTTATTGGCAAAAACCGAATGGCAATGGGTTATGGATAAAGATTTTGTTGCTGATGCGCAACAAACTGCTGAAGGAGCTTCGGTAAATGTACAAGCGATTCCGGCGGGAATTTTTCCAGAAAAAATGTGGTTTGGGGTCAGTTTATTGCCAAAAAATCCAGTGCCGTTAGTGGCTAATACGGAATACACTTTGGAATTTGACGCACGAGGCGGAGATTTTTGGCATTATGCCGGACAAGATTTTGATCATATGCCACGAGCATTAATGATTAATGGTGCTGTCACTACCGCTAATACTAAAGCTCCGTTATCCCTGTTAATCGATTCAGAATGGCGGACTTATCGCTTAAGTTTTGTCGCTGATGGTTCTACAAATGCTACGCCTATTTTTGGCGTTTCTGAACAAATTGGTAGCACCGAAATTCGTAATATTAAGTTATACCAAGGCGGCGCAGAACGCTGGTCTCGGGAATTTGAAAAAGGCGTAGTCCTGCTCAATGGCACTCATCGATCTTGGACAGTATCGCTGGCTAAAAATAAATATCGCTACCTAAAAGGCAGTCAAAATCCCACTCTCAATAACGGTCAAGCCATTGATTCACAAGTGACTGTACCGGCAATGGACGCGCTATTTTTAGTCAAACGTCAGCCATAACCCTTATTTAACTGATTTTTTTATTCACGGGAACTACGGATTTGTCAACTGTAGTTCCCGTTTTTTTTACTCATTATGGAGCTTTTTAAATGGCATTATTGCGCGATTACATCAGAGACATTCCCGATTTTCCCCAGCAAGGAATTGTGTTTAAAGATATTACGCCTTTATTGAAAAATCCAGATTGTTTGCAACAGGTTGTTACTGAATTAATACAGCCATTTCGCCAACAAAATATTACGGCTGTGGTGGGTATCGAGGCGAGAGGCTTTATTTTTGCAGCAATGGCGGCTTGGGTTTTACAAGTTGGCTTTGTTCCGCTACGCAAAGCCGGTAAATTGCCTTACCACGTTCTCAAAAAAGCATACACTTTGGAATATGCCCAAGCTCAATTAGAGATACATAGTGACGCGCTGACTGCGGTTGACCGCGTATTATTAATCGATGACGTTCTAGCTACCGGTGGAACTGCAAAAGCCGGATGTGACCTAGTTCACAGTTTGGGGGCAAGCATTATAGGATGTGCTTTTGTGATTGAATTAGATGATTTACAAGGCAAAATTCAATTAAAAGATTATGTCGTTCATTCTCTATTACATTATTGAAACCGATAGCCAGCGTTTTATCAACATTGTAGCAAATGCCAATTCATTAGACTTTGTTACACCTAATTCTACAAATTATCTTTTTTTAATGTACTTACCTATTGAAGATTTTTAAAATTACGTTATCATAGCAAGCCTAATCGTTTTTCAGCAGTAATAATAAACCCAATTATATTTCTGTGAATAAACGATAAACAAAAGAAACGATCTAGTATCTGGTTAACCGCTGCTAGATTAAACAAATTGTGTGTTTTAACTAATTTTATAGGATAAAAAATGACCGCTTTAAATTTAAGTTCAATTACCGTAGAAGATTTGTTATCAGTACCTTCTAAAGAATTACAAGCATTTCAAGCTACATTAAACGAAGCTATTGAACAACGCAAAGAACAAGATAAAAGTGAATTATTAGATAAAATTGCTTCATTAACCACCGAATCAGGCTTTTCTTGGGATGAAGTTTTAGGTGGCAGCACCCCTAAAAAAGTCAAAGCGGTTAAATATAGAAATCCAAATAATGCTAAACAAATGTGGGCAGGTCGCGGCAGAAAACCTAACTGGTTGTTAGACTTATTGTCTAGCGGCAGACGCATTGAAGAATTTAGAGTTTAATCTCTCTATTGTTTGAATAAGCAATCCTCATTTAATTGGGGATTGCTTTTTTATTGGGATGGTTTCAGCGATTAATCTTCAGCAGATTCCGCTACATATACGCTTTCATTGTTGACCAACACCGGAAAACAACTAATATTTTCGTAGGCAGGCGGCGAGCGATATTGTCCGGTTTTCAAACAAAATCGCGCTCCGTGACGAGGACAAATAATTTCACCCGCTTCAATTTGCCCTTGTGCAATTGAACCATTATCATGACTACAACGATCTTCAATGGCATAAAATTGATTATCGTGTTTGAATAACACAATTTCTTGTCCTTTCAACTCGACAATTAGATGTTCACCATTCGCTAACTGTTGACAATTAGCCACTTTAATCCATTCAGACATTATCTACTCTATTGTTAAAATGAAAAGAAAAATCATTCATATCCATTTGGATTTAATGATTGCCAATGCCAGCTATCGGCGCACATTTTTTTTAGATCATAACGTGCTTGCCAATTCAGTAATTGTTGTGCCAAATCGACGTTTGCATAACAGCTCGCAATATCTCCGGCTCTCCTGCCGACTATTCGATAAGGAATTTTTTGACCACTGGCTAATTCAAACGCTTTGACCATTTCTAGCACCGATACACCGCAACCGTTGCCTAAATTAACGGTCAATAATGGCGCAGATTGCGCAAATAAATATTCTAAAGCTGCCAAATGTCCTAAAGCTAAATCGACCACATGAATGTAATCTCGTACCCCAGTGCCGTCGATCGTGGGGTAATCATTGCCAAAAATAGACAAATATTGCCGTCGTCCACAAGCTACTTGGCTGATGAAAGGCATCAAATTATTCGGAATCCCTTTAGGGTCTTCGCCTATTAACCCTGAAGGATGGGCGCCTACTGGATTAAAATAACGCAAGCGGGCAATTTTCCATTGTGAATCTGAGATGGATAAATCCGCTAACATTTGCTCAATAATTAATTTACTGCGTCCATATGGATTGGTTGCGGATAAAGCGGCAGTTTCTCGAATCGGCACAGTTTGCGGATCACCATAAACCGTCGCTGATGACGAAAATACTAAAGTTTTCAAGTTCACCGTTTGCATTGCTCGCAATAAACTCAGCGTACCCGCGATGTTGTGATCAAAATAACGCAAAGGTTGCGCGACTGATTCTCCAACCGCTTTTAATCCGGCAAAATGAATTACTGCATCAAACTGATAGTGTTGCAATAAAGTCACTAAGGTCGAAAAATCTCGCACATCTGCTTGAATAAAAGTTAAAGATTTACCGCTAATTTGTTGCACGCGCTGTAGCGACAGTTCACAACTATTCGATAAATTATCGATCACGGTTAATTGATAGCCCTGAGTTAATAATTCAACACAAGTATGTGAACCGATATAACCTGCGCCTCCGGTCACTAAAATATGCGGCATTATTTATCCTCCAAAATATCCACTTTAGCGGGTAAATTCAGCTTAAAAATGTCGGCTGCGATCGACACATTAGGTTTTAATTCTGAAAAATAAATTCGGGTTAATTGCCCAAAATTATCGCTTAATTCCATTCCTGCTAATTGCCCATTGACTAAACCAATCAGTACATATTTAAAATGATTGTCGCTGCCTTTAGGAATTAATTTTAACCATTGTATATTTTGATCTTGCCCTTGTTTTTCGATGGTAAATTGTTGCTCTAATACCACTTCACCAGTCAATAATAATGCTGGTGTTGCCCCCATCGATTGATCCAATTTTTTAATCGTTACTTGTTCTAAATCTGGATCATAAAACCAAACTTTTCCACCATTAGCGACAATATCCTGAGTAAAAGGCTGTTGATAATGCCAGCGAAATAAGCCAGGACGACTTAAATAAAACTGCCCTTGACTAGTTTGTTTCGCTTTACCTAATTCATCAAATAAGATTTGTTTAAAATTCGCACTCAAAGTTTTCGTTTTGGATAAAAAAGTTTTCAATTCAGCCAACGGTTGTTGATCCGCAAAAATGACTGGACTATTGATAGCAAACGATACTGTCAATAGCAAAGTGTTAAAAAAGTGTTTCATATTTAATATAATTTGTTAAACCAAGATTTACGGGGGGTTACAGGTAGTGCTGTTTCGGGAACTGTGTCTGAAGCAGAAGGTTCAGCTTTAGGATTTTGTGTATCGTTACCGTCAGAATCTTGATCTGGTTTGGATTCTGGTGGTGTTTGACCACAAGAAGAAATATCAGTCGGTGCTGAACCAATAACGTACGGAAAAGATTTTGCGGTTGAACATTTTTCGTCGGCTAATAATCCGTTGTCTTCATCAATCCAAACTGGTTCAATATTGCTTGGAACAATCAGATCAACACCTTGATTAGCAATTTGTTTCATGACCGCAGTCCACACCGGTAATGCGCCCATCGCTCCGGTCAATCCCATCGGTTGATCATCATCTCTCCCTACCCAAACGACACTTAAATAATCCCCACTAAATCCAGCAAACCAACTGTCTTTGAGGTCATTGCTAGTTCCCGTTTTACCGGCAAAAGCCCATTTTTTGGGTAAGGTTTTATACGCCGCTTTAGCCGTGCCTTCGCGTACCACTTCTTGCAAAATGCTATTGGTTAAATAAACTGCCGCAGGATCAACCGTTTGTTTAGTATCAAAGGGATAACGTTGCAAAGGTTTATTGGTTGCAGATACCACTTCACGAATCGCTTTTAAAGGGGTAAAAAAGCCATTATCCGCTAAAGTTTGATACATCTGTGTCACTTCCCACACGGTTAAAGGGGTTGCACCTAGCAATAACGACGGTAACAATTCAACTTCACGATTCACTCCTAAATTTTGCAATGTTTTAACCACCGGTTTTAAACCAATGTCCATCCCCAATTTAACCGTTGCTAAGTTATACGAACGTGATAAAGCTTTATGTAATGGGACTTCTCCATGTTCTTGACCATCAAAATTTTTCGGTGTCCAATGATGATCTAATTCAAAAGACACATCTTCCAAAGGCGTATTTAAGGTATATTGCTCGGGATGAGATAAAGCGGTTAAATAAATTGCCGGTTTTATCAAAGAGCCAATGGGACGTAACGCATCTATTGCCCGATTAAATCCGGGTTCTAATGCGTTTTTACCGCCAACCAAAGCCACAATTTCCCCATTTTCTTTTCGAGTGACAATAGTCGCGGTTTCTAATGCTACTATTTTATGCGTTTTTTCTAAAGCAAGGATTTTTTTATTCACCGTTATTTCTACCGTATTTTGAATTTGCGTATCTAAAGTGGTAAAAATTCTTAAGCCTTCAGTGGTTAAATCAGCTTCTTTATAATCGCTGCTTAATTGACGTTTCACTAAATCTAAAAACGCCGGATAACGATTCACTGAACGATGCGCATTAGCCACAATTTGTAATGGTTGTTGTTGTGCTGATTTCGCTTCTTCATTTGTGATATAACCCATATCCGCCATTTCGGCTAAGACTAAATTTCGCCGTTCAACTGCCCGTTCTGGATAACGCCGTAAATCATAAAATGAAGGCCCCCGTACTAACGTAATTAAACCGGCGATTTGTGCTAAATCTAAACTTTTTAATGGTTGTCCAAAATAAAATTCACTGGCTAATCCAAAGCCATGAATTGAGCTTGCGCCATCTTGACCTAAATAAATTTCATTAAAATAAGCCTCTAAAATTTCTTCTTTAGAATAATGAATATCTAATAAAATTGCCATAAACACTTCATTAATTTTTCGTTTTAAAGTGCGTTCAGAAGTTAAATAAAAATTTTTGACCAATTGTTGCGTAATGGTACTGCCACCTTGAACCAATCCTCCAGCACGCACATTCGCTAATAAAGCTCTAGCTACTCCGCGCATTGAAATCCCAAAATGTTGATAAAAATCTCGATCTTCGGTGGCTAATAAACCTTGTTTTAATAAAACCGGCGCATCTTTTAACGTAATTAAAATGCGATCTTCTTTTAATTTCGGATAAAAGCTGCCAATTTGTACCGGATCCATTCGCACAACAGCCAATTCACGATTTAAATCTAAATCGACAATTTTACTCACGCTATTATTCGCAAAATTAATTTTTAAAGTTAAACTGTCTTGTAATCCGTCCCAAAAAGTAAAGCTATGGGTTTTTAGGCTAATTTGTTGTCCTTTAATTTTATAAGACCCTTCGGCTGTTAAATGATTATCGACTCGATAATGCAATTGTTCTAATAAATCTTTAAATTCTTTGACGGTTAACGGATACCCTACATATAAATCCAAAGGATTAGCATAAACTTTGGCTGGAATATCCCAGCGTTTACCTTCAAATTTTTTGCGAATTTGCTGATCTAATTGTTTAATATAAAAAACAAATATTGGAATCGCGATTAAAATAGCGACTAAAGTCCATCGTTTAAGCTGTTTAAAAAACATAATATAAATATAGGGTGATAAATCACAACAATGAAATTCACTCAAGCCTAATCAACTTGAATGTCGATGACTAAACTGCTCATTAATTCTGTGGATTGAATCTACTGTAGTAAAGCTGTGTAAAATCAATTCGCCAGTGGTTAATCATTTTCCAGTATAATTGGCATTATTTTTTAACTCAAGAGGACAATAAATGTCTGAAATTAAAAAGGTCGTATTAGCTTATTCCGGTGGTTTAGATACATCCGTTATTTTAAGATGGTTACAAGAGCATTATCAGGCAGAAGTGGTGACGTTTACCGCCGATTTAGGTCAAGGTGAAGAAGTAGAACCCGCGCGTGCTAAGGCTTTGGCTTGTGGTATTAGCCAAATTTACATTGAAGATTTACGCGAAGAATTTGCCCGCGATTTTGTATTTCCGATGTTTCGCGCGAATGCCATTTACGAAGGTGAATATTTATTAGGAACTTCAATTGCTCGCCCCTTAATTGCGAAACGGCTGATTGAAATTGCCAATCAAACCGGTGCTGATGCCATTTCTCACGGAGCTACAGGTAAAGGCAACGATCAAGTTCGCTTTGAATTAGGCGCGTACGCTTTGCGTCCCAATATTAAAGTAATTGCTCCTTGGCGCGAATGGCATTTAAGCTCACGTCAAACTTTATTGGATTACGCCGAACAACATGGAATTCCGATTGAAATGAAACAAGGTAAATCCTCGCCTTATTCAATGGATGCCAATTTGTTACATATTTCATATGAAGGGCGTGTGTTAGAAGACCCTTGGGCTGAACCTGAAGAAACGATGTGGCGATGGTCAGTGTCTCCTGAAGCTGCGCCAGATCAAGCCACTTATCTTGAACTCACTTATCAACAAGGGGATATTGTAGCGATTGATGATGAACCTTGTTCACCGGCAACGGTTATGCAACGGTTAAATAAAATCGCTGGTGCAAATGGCATTGGGCGTTTAGATTTGGTTGAAAATCGTTATGTTGGGATGAAATCACGCGGTTGTTATGAAACGCCGGCGGGAACGGTAATGTTAAAAGCGCATCGAGCGATTGAATCTTTAACTTTAGATCGTGAAGTGGCGCATTTAAAAGATGAACTCATGCCACGTTATGCGTCATTAATTTATAACGGTTATTGGTGGAGTCCTGAACGTCAATTATTGCAAACCATGATTGATGCTTCGCAAATTCATGTTAATGGTAAAGTGCGTTTGAAATTATATAAAGGCAACGTGATTGTGGTCGGCAGACTATCTACAACAGATAGTTTATTTGATGAAAATATCGCCACTTTTGAAGAAGATCAAGGGGCGTATAATCAAAAAGACGCTGAAGGTTTTATTAAATTAAATGCGTTAAGAATGCGAATTGCGGCAAATCGTAAACGCTAATTGAAAATCATTGAATTGTGGGAGGATAGAAAAAATGACCGATACTCATCCAGTAAAACCTGAACTCACTCAACACAACATGCAAACTTTATATCAAGATTGGCATTATCAACGTTTAGTGCGTAATAATCGCTTATTATTATCAGCGATGATTGGACTCATGAGTTTAGTATTGATTTTAGGATCGTTTTTACTATCTTCTCACGATTTATTATTGAATCAATTACCACCGCAATCTGAAATGTCTATGCCATCGAATTCAAAAATTGAAGTCGAACAATTAAAAGGTGAATTAATTGGTTTAGTGACTGGAACTATCGATACTAAACTGAAGTCTTTGGAAAAAAATATTGAAAGAGGTCGCCCTTTAACGGCTTTAGAAACGGTCAAAAGTTTAAAAGAAGATGTTAATATTTTGCGCGGTTATACGAAACCTTTACCTGCTCCGGTTAGTATTGAACAAAAGGCTGAATTAATCGAAGCGAATCAATTATTAATTCATGAAGTCGCCCAATTAAAACAGTTAATTTATTTAACATTAGGGTCTTCCAGTTTAGTCTTTATTGCCTTAACTGGAATTTGGTTTAGAGGGCGACGGCAATTAGCCCGTTATCCTGCGCATTATTTAGAATCGGCTGAAAATAAATAAAACTCTTTATTTTACGATAAAAATGTAGGTAAACACTGCCACAATAAAGCTTGTAATTGTTGTTTAAGGGCTGGAATTTCTATTTTTTCATTCATTTGATTAGCGAAAGCAAAAGTTAATATATTTCTCGCAGTTGCTAAATCAATACCTCGTGATTGCAAATAAAATAATGCCGATTCTTCTAATTGACCTATAGTCGTTCCATGTGAACATTTCACATCATCTGCATAAATTTCTAATTGCGGTTTAGTATCGATTTCTGCCTCAGAAGATAATAATAAATTCCGATTATTCATTTCAGAATCGGTTTTTTGCGCATTTTCCGCCACAATCACTCGACCTTGAAATACAGCCCGTCCGCGATCCATTAAAATGCCTTTATAAAATTCCCGACTCATTGCCTGTGGCTGCTGATGATGAATTCGGGTATGAGTATCCAAATGTTGTTTTTGTTTAGCTACATATAAACCATTTAATTCACATTCCGCAGCAGTTGCTAAATCGCTATGAATTTCACTGCGAGCTAATAAACTTCCCAAAGCAAAATTATGGTGAATGAATTTCGCTTGAGCATTTTGTTGAATATAAGCTCCACCAAAATGAAAAGCTTTATTCGATTCATTTTGTAATTTATACACATTTAATTGTGCTTGATCTGCAATAAAACCTTCTAATACCGATACTGTTAAATAAGCTTGATGATCGAAATGAAAAAAAGTTTCAATAATATCAGCGGTACTATTTTTTTCTAATACAATACAATGTCTGGTATTCGCAATCGCTTCTTGAGTGGTAAGATGAATAATTTGAATCGGTTTATCTAATTTTGCGGATTCAGTCAAATGTAAAAAAAATCCATCGGTAAAATAACCCGTATTAAAATCGATAAATCCATTATTTTCTTTTACCACTGCTTGACCAATATAATTTGAAAGCCAATCAGAATTAATCTCTAATTGTTGTGAAATTGATCCTGTTGCGATATTTTGTGGTAAATACGAATATTCTGAACGAAAAAACCCATCGACTAACACAAAATGATAACAATTTTGTAATTGGAATGGTTTAAATAATGCCAAATCATTATTTAATGACTGATATGTTGCTAAAGAAAAATTTTTCCTTTGTAGCATAGCCAAATGGGTATAACGCCATTCTTCCATTTGAGTAGATGGAAAACCATTTTTTTCAAATTTACGGATAGCCATCTGCCGTAAATGATTAAACCAATTACAGTTAGGATTTACATTTGTCATCATTTTCTATTTAGCAATTTAAAAAATAAAATATCAATTTTTTATCAATTGATCCGGTTAATTATTCTAACCAACTATACCCTTTAGCTTCCAATTCTAAAGCTAAATCTGCTGTTCCTGATTTAACAATTTTGCCATCAGCTAATACATGAACAAAATCAGGTTTAATATAATCTAATAATCGCTGATAATGTGTCACCATAATAAAACTACGATGATTAGAACGTAACGCATTTACTCCTTCAGCAACGGTTTTTAACGCATCAATATCTAATCCAGAATCGGTTTCATCCAAAATACATAATGCCGGTTCTAAAATAGCCATTTGCAAAATTTCATTACGTTTTTTTTCACCGCCAGAAAAACCTTCATTAACCGCGCGATATAAAAATTTTTCATCCATATCTAAAGCTTTGACTTTTGCTTTGACCAAAGTTAAAAAATCCATCGCATCAACTTCAGATAATCCGCGATGTTTTCGCACTGCATTTAATGCAGCTTTTAATAAATAAACATTACTTACCCCGGGAATTTCCACTGGATATTGAAAGGCTAAAAATACGCCTTCTCGCGCCCGAATTTCTGCTGGCATTTCCAATAAATTTTTTCCTTGATACTGGATGGTGCCTCCGGTTACTTGATAACCATTTTTGCCAGATAATACATGAGACAAAGTGCTTTTTCCGGCACCATTTGGTCCCATAATAGCGTGAATTTCACCCGCTTGAATTTGTAAATTCAAACCTTTTAAAATTGGTTTTTGATTAACTTCTACAGTTAAATTATCAATATGTAACATCATCGCTTTTTTTAAAATGAAATAATAATTTACAGCACAAATCGATTCGCTAAATGATCACGATTAACTATAATAAATGTCGAACTTCATCACGTTCAGATTTTAATTCCATTTCGGTTAAACGTAAACGTTCGCGACTAAATTCATTTAATTTTAAATCCGCTACCATTTCTATATTTCCTTGATTAACTACAACAGGAAATGAAAAGAATAATCCGGATTCAATTCCATAACTACCATCCGACATAATCGCCATACTTAACCAATCATTATCGTCCGTATTATTAATCCACGCTTTCATTTGAGCAATCGCCGCATTGGCGGCGGAAGCGGCACTAGATAATCCACGTTTTGCAATAATTTGTGATCCGCGTTGTTGAACCGAAGGAATAAATTGATCGACAAACCATGACCATTCAATAATGGATAATGCGTCTTGTCCTTTAATCGTTGCATAATGCAAATCTGGGTATTGCGTTGCGGAATGATTCCCCCAAACAATCATATTTTTAATATACCGATTAGTCACTCCCGCTTTTTCGGCTAATTGTGCTAAAGCGCGATTATGATCCAACATTGACATTGCGGCGAAATTAGCTGGAGATAAATCAGGCGCATTATGACAAGCAATTAACGCATTCGTATTTGCAGGATTACCGGTCACTAATACTTTAACCTCTCGACTCGCCACTGCATTTAATGCTCGACCTTGCACCGAAAAAATCTCAGCATTGGCTTGTAATAAATCTCTACGCTCCATTCCTTGACTACGCGGTCTTGCACCCAATAAAAAGGCGTAATCTACCGATTGAAAAGCACGTTCAGCGTCAGAACTGGCTATCACTTTGTTTAACAAAGGATAAGCACAATCCTGCAACTCCATCATCACACCGCTTAACGCTGGCAAAGCAGGCGGAATTTCCAATAAATGTAAATTAATCGGTTGATCTGAACCTAATAATTCACCCGCAGCTAAACGAAATAATAAAGAATAAGCAATCTGTCCAGCGGCTCCGGTAACAGCAATATCCACAGGGGTTTTCATAAATTTTCCTTAGCAACATTAATAGATAGTTAATTTATTTGCCCATTTTCTGTCAAATAAACCGAGTAAATTGTCATGATTATTACTTAAAATTCAGTAATGATGCAATCAATTAATCGTGGCTCAGTTATAATAATCTGCTATTTAGATAATGGTTGTTTGCTGAATGTTGAGGATTTATCAATGAAAAAATTATTATTCCAATTTGATACCGATATTCATCCGTCGAGTTTTGATACGGTCGTAGCTTACGACGGTGGCGCGGATCATGTTGTACGTTATGGTGGATTAAATCCGACTAACGTTTTGAATTTAGTTGAAGGCGCGATTTTTACTCGCGGGCCTAAAGATAAAAAAAATACAGCGATTTTTATCGGTGGCAGCAATATGTTAGCGGGTGAAAATATTTTTGATTTAATTCAAAGCTATTTTTTTTCAGGTTTTAGAGTGTCCTTGATGCTAGACAGTAATGGCGGAAATACTACTGCGGCGGCGGTCGTAGCTTGCTTCGCCAATCAGTTACCGTTAGCGGGAAAAAAAGCAGTCGTTTTAGCGGGTACAGGTCCCGTAGGACAACGCGCAGCGGTAATGCTTGCTCAGGAAGGGGCAGAAGTCAGTATTACTTCTCGCTCTTTGAAAAATGCACAACTCACTTGCGAACATCTACAACAACGATTTAATGTGCAATTAACCGCCATAGAAGCGGCTGATTATGTAGCTAGGGGAGCGGCAATTGCTCAGGCTCAGATTGTCCTAACTACCGGTGCAGCCGGCGTGGAATTATTAAAACCTGAACAATGGCAAAATAATCCGAATATTTTATTAATGGCAGACGCAAATGCAGTGTCGCCGCTAGGAATAGGTGGCATCGAATTAACTGATAAAGCGATGAATCGTCACCAAAAAATTATTTGGGGCGCGTTAGGATTTGGTTATTTAAAACTTGCATTACATCGCGCTTGTATTACGCAATTATTTACCGATAATCAACATCTTCTTGATGCAAATGCGATTTTTGCTTTAGCGAAACAAATGCAAATTAAATCCTAAATCATTTTGCTCAATTTTACTAAGAGTCAAAAAATATTATTTTGACTCTTAATGTTTAGTTATTCATCAATTAAGTAGAAATATATAAATTATCAGATATTTCTATTTTAAAATTCTCCCCAATTTCCCCCTTTTTTAAAGGGGGTTAGGGGGACTTTGCAATACCCGATCATTTTCGATTAATTACTTATTTTTTATACTGGATTAATAATTTCCATTGCAATTAATTTATCCAATACAATATTCACCGCTTGATCAATTGTATATTGAGAAGTATCAATTCTTAATTCAGGTTGTTCGGGAATTTCATAGGGATCATCAATACCGGTAAAACCTTTTAATTTGCCAGATCGCGCTAAAGCATATAATCCTTTACGATCTCTGGATTCACAAATATCTAATGCCGTTGCAACATGAATTTCAATAAATGATCCTTGTTCCTCGATCATTTTTCGGACGCGCTGCCGTGTATGCGAATAAGGCGCGATTGGTGCGCAAATCGCAATTCCACCATTTTTCGTAATTTCACTCGCAACATATCCAATTCGGATAATATTTAAATCTCGATGTTCTTTAGAAAAGCTTAATTCACTAGATAACATTTTTCTAACCACGTCGCCATCTAATAAAGTCACTTTTCGTCCGCCTTGTTCTAATAATTTAACTAATACACCATTAGCTAAAGTCGATTTTCCCGATCCAGATAAACCGGTAAAAAATAACGTCACTCCTTGTTTAGAACGTGGCGGTAAAATTTGGTGTAATTCTTCGACAATTTCGGGATAAGCAAACCAATTGGGAATCGGTAATCCTTTTAATAAAGATTGACGTAATTCTGCACCTGAAATATATAAACCTTCTTCATTAGGCAATAATTGTTTTTCTTCACAAAATTCGCCTCGATCTGGTGAATATAATAAAAATGGCGCGGGTAATATTTTAATTTTTAATTCAGATTGATAAGACAAAACAAATTGTTGCGCGGCTTTAACATCATAAAAATGTCCACCGCGATTGTCTCGTCCAGGACCTGCATGATCGCGCCCCACAATAAAATGACTAAATCCGTAATTTTGTCGAATAATTGCCTGCCACAAGGCTTCTCTAGGACCTGCCATTCTCATAGCTAAAGGAAATACGCTTAACATTGCCGAATCTCGCGGATAATGCGCCAAAATTTTGCGATAACAACGAACACGACTATACGCGTCAATATCCCCAGGTTTAGTCACGCCAATTGCGGAATGAATGACAAATTTAGCTTGATATTCCGCCATTAATCGTTTAGTCATAATGACATGAGCGCGGTGTACCGGATTTCGCGTTTGAAACGCTATCACCTGTGACCATTGTTGTTGGGCAAAAATCGCACGCAATTCTCTAGGCGTATGGCGATAAGTTTTAAAATCATAATAATGCGGTGGACTAATCCCGATTAAATCGCCCGCTATATAATAATCGTTCACTTCATTAAATAAATATTGCACACCGGGATGATCAAGATGGGTTGTTGCAAATACCGCTTCTGCTTCAGCCATTTTATCAACCAACCACACTTCACTAACGATCATGACGGCAATTAACAACCCTTCTGCATCACGCAACGCGATTTTATCTCCCGTTTGTAAACTGTGAGCAAAGGCTGAACTAACATCTAAATTAATCGGCATTGACCATAAATGACCATTAGTTAAACGACACTGATTGAGTACCGCTTGATAATCTGCTTGATTTAAAAATCCGGTTAGGGGAGAAAATGCACCATTCAGTAACAGTTCTACATCGCATAATTGCCGTCGAGTTAGTGTCCAAGTGGGATACTGTTGGGCTAAGGCTTTTTCTTCCGCCAATTGCGTAGAATCTGCATATAAATTAATCAGTTGTCCGCCATGAGCTGGCATCGAATATTGTACGTTCATGAGTCAATTGTCGTTAATAAACAGTTAAAAAAACAAGCTCAATTCTGAGTGAGTCAGATGCAAAATAACATAGATAAAATTCCAGTCAATGTTGTCATCGATAAAATCTGAGACTATCCGCTTATATTATCTTGAAAATCGATAATTATATCGATAATCATCGCTTTAATTTGTGAGTTTTTTCGTTATAGTAATCAGAATTTTAGAAATGAAAGGAATTAAAATATGAATATTGAATTTATTGTTTCAGGATTATTTGTTGGTTTATTAGTCGGTATTACTGGAGTCGGCGGCGGATCATTAATGACACCGTTATTGGTCTTTTTATTTGGCTTCGCACCAAAAACCGCGATTGGCACGGATTTATTATTTGCCGCTATCACCAAAACCGGCGGAACTTTAGTTCATCATAAAAAACATGGTTCAGTCGATTGGAAAATTGTCGGTTTGTTAGCTATAGGTAGTTTACCTTCAGCAATGATCGTTTTGTATTTACTCAGTCATGTATTTACTAAAGATGAAGCAGTGACTAAACTGATGACTACAACTTTAGGATTCACTTTAATTTTAACCGCTATCTCATTGTTTATTCGGAGTTATTTAGCTAAACGTAATCATGATGTAGCAATCCAGAGAAAAACCCATCATGAACGTTTTGGCAAATGGCAAAATGGCTTAACGATTTTAACCGGTATTGTCTTAGGAACTTTAGTGACTTTGACTTCAGTCGGTGCAGGGGCATTAGGTACCGTTGCGTTATTATTTTTATATCCGCGTTTACCTACCGTTAGAATTGTCGGCACTGATTTAGCGCATGCGATTCCCTTAACCGCAATCGGCGGTTTTGGACATTGGTGGATGGGAAACGTCGATTTTCATTTGTTAATCAGTTTATTAGTTGGCTCTCTGCCCGGAATTTATGTCGGTAGTTATTTCAGCGCGAAAATTCCTGAAAAAATTTTACGTCCGATCTTAGCGACAACTTTAATTTTAGTGGGTGCTAAATTTGTGTCGTAATTTTCCCTAACGCAAAGGTTTTAAAATCTGTCTTAACATGTCATGATAAGTTATGTAGTCTTACTGATAGCTGCATTGTCTAATTATTTTTTAGGAACTTATCATGTCACAGTCTGTCTCATTAATCGTTACCGGTATGAAATGCGGTGGTTGCGAAGCGAATGTTAAATCCCGTTTACAAGCTTTAACCGGCGTATCTTCGGTTGAAGCTAACCATAAAATGCAACAAGTTCAAATTGAATTTGATGCAGATCAAGTCAATCTTTCGACGTTAATTCAAACCATTCAATCAGCAGGGTATCGAGTGCAATCATGAAGCATTCCTATCGATTATCGATTGTTGGTATGAGTTGTGCCGGATGCGTACATGTAGTTGAAACTGCATTAAAAATCATTGATGGCGTGCATTCTGTACAAGTTAATTTTGCTGACCATACTGCAGTAGTCGAGGCTGAAATTGCAGTAGAAGTTTTGATTGCAAGCGTTAAAACTGCCGGTTATGACGCAGCTTTGATGGGAGAGGGTTGGCAAGAAATTGAAACCCGCGAAGCTCAATATGAGCTGCGTTATCGACAACTGTTAATCAAATCCGCGATTGCCGCTAGTTTTGGTATTCCCTTGATGATTGCCGATCATTGGCAATGGCTACCCAAAATTAACTCCGCGACTGGACAATGGTTTTGGCTACAAATTGGCTTAATGACTTTGGCGGTAATGATTTATTGTGGTGAGCATTTTTATTCCGGAGCTATCAAAGCCTTACAACTCAAACAAAGTAATATGGATACCCTGATCGCTTTAGGCACGGGATCAGCATGGTTATATTCTTGTATCGTAATCGATTATTATCCGTTTTTACCTCCGGTTTCGGCTAATGCCTATTTTGAAACTTCAGTAATGATTATCGCATTTATCAATTTAGGATCAGGCTTGGAAACGCGGGCGCGGGGGAAAACTTCTTCAGCAATTCGAGAATTGATGCAATTACAACCGCGTACGGCTAGGGTAATTCGACAAGGTATCGAGCGTGATATTGCGATTGAAAACATTGGGTTAGCTGAAATAATTCGCGTTCGCCCTGGAGAAAAAATTGCAGTCGATGGTGAAATTATTGAGGGTTATTCAACCATTGATGAATCGATGCTGACTGGAGAAGTGATTGCGGTAGAAAAAACCACTGGTCATTCGGTTATTGCTGGCACAGTTAATCAACAAGGCAGTTTTATTTTTCGTGCGACTCGAATTGGACGTGATACGGTATTAGCACAAATTATTGAAAGTGTTAGACAAGCTCAAAATAGTAAACCCGCGATTGCTCAACTAGCGGATCGAATCTCTGCGATTTTTGTTCCTAGTGTATTAGTGATTGCAGGATTGACTTTTGTACTGTGGTATAACCTGACTGATAAAATGGCATTAGGTTATGCGTTTGTCACCGCGATGACCGTATTGGTGATTGCTTGTCCTTGTGCATTAGGTTTGGCAACTCCGATTTCAGTGATGCTTGCTATCGGGCGTGCCGCACAATTAGGCATTTTGATTCGTCAAGGCTCTGCATTACAAACCAGTGCCGAATTAACTTGTGTCGTATTGGATAAAACTGGCACTTTAACTCAAGGTAAGCCAGAAGTAATGCACATCACAACTTTTGGCGAGGTTAGTTCCTCACAAGCCTTATGTTGGGCAGCTAGTTTGGAAGCAGCTTCAGAACATCCGTTAGCAACCGCATTTTTAGCCAAAGCCGCAGAACATCAGCTAACTTTAACTCCGGTTCAACATTTTACCGCTGTCATTGGTCAAGGCATTGTTGCAAATCTCAATCAGCAAACTTTATGTTTAGGTAATTTGCAATTAATGGATCAGCAGCACATTGCTTATCAATCACAATTACCGATCGTTAATGATTATGCAAATCATGGACAAACCCCAATTTTTTTAGCCGTTGATCAACAGATTGTAGCTATTTTTGCAATAGGCGATCGATTAAAAAAAGATTCATTAGCAGCAATTCAACAATTAAAACAATTAAAGCTGCGAATCATTATGTTGACTGGCGATCATTTAATGACAGCAAAAGCGATTGCGAATCAAACTGGAATTGAAGAAATTTATGCTGATTTATTACCGCAACAAAAATTACAATGGATTCAGCAATTACAACAACAAGGGGAAAAAGTCGCAATGATTGGTGATGGCATTAATGATGCACCTGCTTTAGCACAAGCCAATGTGGGTATTGCGATTGGTGCAGGTACAGATATTGCCATTCAAAGTGCAGACGTAGTCATTTTACAAGGTTCATTATTAAAAATTAGCCAACTAATTGAATTATCTTCTGCAACTTTAATCAATATTCGGCAAAATTTAATCGGAGCTTTTTTCTATAATAGTTTAAGTATTCCTATAGCGGCTGGATTGTTTTATCCTTTATTTGGCGTATTATTAAATCCGACTATTGCCGGCGCAGCAATGGCTTTATCTTCAGTCACTGTCGTGACAAATGCCAATCGATTACGTTGGTTAAAACTCAGTCATTCTTTTAATAATAATTAATTTTTATTTTTTGGACTATCAAATAAAATGAAACCGTTAAAATGTGCAGTCATTGGTTGTGGATATTTGGGGAAATTCCATGCACAAAAATACAGCTTATTGGAAAATTGCGAATTAATTGCAGTCGTAGATACGAATTTATCTCAAGCACAATCCTTAGCCGAACAATATCAAACCCAAGCTTTCACTGATTACCGTTTATTATTTGGTCAAGTGGATGCAGTTAGCGTGGTGGTTCCCACGACATTACATCATCAAATTACTAAAGAATGTTTACAAAATGGCATTCATGTTTTAGTGGAAAAGCCAATGACTGTTACCATTGCTGAAGCCGATGATTTAATTGCTTTAGCAAATGAATTAAACTTAATTTTACAAGTCGGTCATTTAGAGCGATTTAATCCGGCAATTATGGGATTAACTCAAATTGAAGGACAACCTTTATTTATTGAATCACACCGATTATCCCCCTTTAATCCGCGCGCTAAAGATGTCAGTGTGGTTTTAGATTTAATGATTCATGATATTGATATTATTTTGACTCTAGTTGGCGCGAATATCGAACGAATTGAAGCGAGTGGTGCGGCGGTATTAACTTCAGGAATAGATATTGCGAATGCAAGATTAACTTTTGGTAATGGTTGCGTAGCGAATGTCACTGCAAGTCGTATTAGTTTAAAATCTGAACGCAAAATGCGTATTTTTAAATCAAACGCATATGTGATTGTTGATTTTCAACGTCGATCTTTAAATCATTATCATACCGGAGATGGCGAAATGTTTCCTGGCATTCCAAATATTGTATCCAATGAATTAATTTTTGAAAATGGTGATGCTTTATATGAAGAAATTAAACATTTTATGGATTGTATTTATCATCAACAAACGCCTTTAGTTTCTGGAATGGTTGGACGTAGAGCCTTAGAAACCGCGCTAAAAATTACCGAATTGTTAGCTTAATTTTACTTTTAAAATGAATGCTATTAAAAGCTGAATTTAAACGTAAATGATCATTAAACTAACGCTCTATTTGACAAACGATTTTAGGTAAATAAAAGGTTGCCCAAATTTAACCGCCAGTTAATTCAAAATACGGTATTAACTGTTTGATCAGTTTCTTACTCTAAATGACTTGCTAATTACGACATTATTGCGTAAAATCGATCGTTTAATAAAAGCCTTTTCGTTCACTGTCCTTTCAGGCAGCGTGGAAACTAACAAATTAACTCAGTAACAATGAAAACATTCAGTGCAAAACCCGAAGAAGTAAAGCGCGATTGGTACGTCGTTGATGCAGAAGGCAAGACGCTTGGTCGACTTGCTACTGAGGTCGCACGTCGTCTTCGCGGAAAACATAAACCCGAATATACTCCCCATGTAGATACCGGTGATTACATTATCGTAGTCAATGCCGATAAAGTTGCTGTCACTGGTAATAAAGAAAAAGACAAAATGTATTACCGTTATACCGGTTATGTTGGCAATATGAAGTCGGTCAATTTAGGTAAACTACGTCAAACTTTTCCTGATCGTATCAGCGGTACTGCCGTAAAAGGCATGTTACCGAAAAATCCTTTAGGACGAGCAATGTTTAAAAAACTCAAAGTCTATGCTGGTATGAATCATCAGCATCAAGCGCAGCAACCCAAAGTTTTGGATTTTTAAATTTTAAGGATTAATCATGGCATCAGCGCAATATTATGGTACTGGTCGTCGTAAAACCGCTGTGGCGCGAGTTTATGCGAGTTCAGGCTCTGGAAAAATAACGATAAACGATTTATCAATTGAGCAATATTTTGGTCGTAAAACCGATCAAATGATCGCTAGACAGCCGTTGTCGTTATTGGAAAAAAACTCTGATTTTGATGTCAAAGTCATTGTCAAAGGTGGTGGCCCTTCAGGACAAGCCGGTGCAATTCGTCATGGTTTGACTCGTGCCTTAATTGAATACGATGAAACTTTACGCCCAGTTTTGCGTAAAGCAGGGTATGTTACTCGAGATTCTCGTGAAGTAGAGCGCAAAAAAGTCGGTTTACACAAAGCTAGAAAACGTCCACAATACTCCAAACGTTAAGTTTTTTGTCTCCAATCTAAAAGGGTTGAACTTAATCGTAAGTTCAGCCCTTTTTATTAGCGTTTATTTAACCTGGCAAATTAACGGTGCTTGATATTTTAAACCTAATAAACGGAAATAATTATTTCCTAAAGCAATATTACGAAAAGCCTCATCATTTAAATATTGCAAAATATTACTGGTTAATTCTAATTCTCGTCGATAATCTGCAAATTGTTTATCCCTGGAAGCAACAAAATCGGTGCCGGGCAAAATTCTTGTCGCATATTGATTAAAAAAATCGATATATAAAGGGCGAATTTCAGGATGACTAAAATAATTGTCATTTAATACACTCCAAGAAATATCCACCATTAATTTGGGATAACGATCTAATAAAGATTTCACAATTTGAATATGTTGTTGCGGATTCATTTTGGTTAATTCTTTGGATAATCCCATATGCGCCCATACGATTAAATTTTGCGGATAATTTTTCAACATAGATTCAATTAACGGTAAAAATTGCGTCGGTTGATTATCATTTCCTAAATCTGCATGAACATTTAATGGAATTTGCCGATCACGCAAAATCTGCATAAATCCAGACCATTCTTTAATGCTCGCTTCGGTAGCTGGTTGATGCTGATTGGGAATTAAAGCTTGTTTAATTAAATTCACTTCTCCCATCCAATGAAACATTTTTGGAAATTCCCGATCATATAAATGAATCATATTGACAATATCTTGAGGATTTGCCAAATCAGGAAAAGTCATCGATAAAGTTAATTGAATATCCTCAGGTTTTATTTCCAAATAATTTGCTGCATTCACAAAATCATTTTTGATACTAGGTAATGCTGCAATTCCAGGGCAATCCAAATAATAAGTACATGCAGAATTTACTGGTAAAATTTGTCCAATTCCGTACATATTAGCGAATAAAACACCAGTTTGCCGAAAATAACTCAAGAGTTCTGTTAACGGAATAGCCGTTCCCCCAAAAGGTCGAAAATGTAAATGTGAATCCACGACAGCGGTATAAGTTTCTTTATCACGTTGATAGCAAACAGATTTTTCCGCAGTGAACGAAGATAAGTCGCGATGATTACTGGCACATCCTCCCAGTAATCCTGCAATTATGATTAAAAAATTAATTGTAAAATTCGATTTCATCATTTTGGCAATATTAATCAATACAAAAGGTAGAAAATAGTATAAAACAAGCCGATAAAATTACCTATTTTTTTAAAGCGGATTAGCTTGAAATGATTAACAGGTTTTCATATTCAAACCAAATAATTTAATCGTTCATTGATGATATGGTCATCTCTTTAGATTGATAAAATCTTTATCAAAATATCATGAATAGAATGTGATTGTTTATTAAAGAAATATCAGTATCTTATTTCGTAGAATTTAACTAAAAAGGAAAATCTGTTCTGTTTGTCAAACTCAGCAATCTGGTTTAAATTAAGTAAAAACTTGTGTCTTAGTGCAGAATACCGTATATTTAGCGAATGAATTTCTTGATCCTGTTTTCGATTTATTTCTCTTCTTCAAACCAATTATCACATTTCGTGCTTTGGTCAACAGCTATTTGCGGTCATTTACTGCCCTAGCGGGCGGACAAATATACACTCCCTATTTCTACCGATAAAAAAATTTTGTGATCCACAACAATTTGGATCATTGTGTTTGTTTAATAACCGGAGTTTTATTCATGAAAGACCGATTGATTATTTTTGATACAACCTTGCGCGACGGCGAACAAAGTCCGGGTGCTTCTATGACTCGTGTTGAAAAAGTACGCATCGCTAAAGCCTTAGAGCGATTAAAAGTCGATGTGATTGAAGCCGGCTTTCCCGCAGCGAGTGTTGGTGATTTTGAAGCCGTACAAGCAGTAGCTCAAACTATTAAAGATAGTGTGGTTTGTGGATTAGCGAGAGCTTTAGATACCGATATTGATCGTGCTGGCGAAGCTTTGAAAAAAGCGCAACAAGCGCGGATTCATACTTTCATTGCGACCTCTCCTATTCATATGCAATTAAAATTGCAAATGTCTCCTGAACAAGTGATTGAATATGCGGTGAGAGCCGTTAAACGCGCACGCCAATATACTGATAATATTGAATTTTCTCCAGAAGATGCTGGACGTTCCGAAGAAGATTTTTTGTGTCGCATTTTGGAAGCAGTGATTGCTGCGGGCGCGACCACAGTGAATATTCCCGATACCGTTGGTTACAGTATTCCTCAACAATTTGGCTCTATGATTGCTAACTTGATTGCACGAATTCCTAATTCTGATCGGGCAGTTTTTTCAGTACATTGTCATAATGATTTGGGATTAGCGGTAGCTAATTCGTTAACCGCAGTGATGAATGGAGCTAGACAAATTGAATGTACTATCAATGGGTTAGGAGAACGAGCCGGTAATACTTCTTTAGAAGAAGTAGTGATGGCAGTCAGAACTCGTCATGATATTTTTCATTGTGAGACTGGTATTGATACTCGTGAAATTTTAACCTGTTCCAAATTGGTTTCCTCAATCACTGGTTTTCCGGTTCAACCGAATAAAGCCATTGTTGGCGCGAATGCGTTTGCTCATGAAGCAGGCATTCATCAAGATGGCGTATTAAAACATCGTGAAACCTATGAAATTATGCAGGCTGAAGAAGTCGGTTGGACAGCAAATCGGATGGTGTTAGGGAAACATTCAGGGCGAAATGCGTTTAAAAGTCGAATGAATGCTTTAGGATTTGAATTTAACAGTGAAGCGGAATTGAATCAAACTTTTGCACGTTTTAAAACTTTAGCCGATAAAAAGCATGATATTTTTGATGAAGATTTACAAGCTTTGATTTCAGAAATCAGTTCTCAAACTGAAGAAGAGGCGATTCAATTAATCGCTTTAAAAGTCTGTTCAGAAATGGGCGAAACCCCTTGCGCTAAAGTAACATTACGCATCAATCACACTGAAATCAGTGGCAGTGCCGAGGGCAGTGGGGTTGTCGATGCCAGTTTAAAAGCGATTGAAAGTGTCGTACAAAGTCAGGCGATTTTAGCTTTGTATTCGGTTAATAACATTACCAGCGGTACTGACGCGCAAGGTGAAGTGACCGTACGTTTGGATAAAGCGGGTCGAATTGTCAATGGTTTAGGCGCAGATACTGATATTGTCGTTGCATCGGCAAAAGCTTATATCAATGCGTTGAATAAACTAAGCAGTCCAGACCAACGCTGTCATCCTCAAAAAGCAAATGTTTAATTAAACTTTACGACTGCCAATCTACATTGACAGTCGTAAAAAATATATCAACCAATTAATTTTTAGTAAAGGGTTGGTAAAGCAGAATTCTCTAATCCAATATAGCCAATTGCTGCTTTTTTTCGATTATTCCATTTACGGTTAATTGCCGATAATACTCTGGCTTTATTTGCCCCTAAATAATTAGGCAAATCATTTTCACCTGCATGTTGAAAATTGCTCATAATATAGCCAAAGCCATTGAAATTGGGTACAACTGTTAATCCTGTAGCCTCAGCACCCATAGGTACAGACAGAATACGCGACAATTTGCGACTATCTATGTTAAATGCCCAGACGTAATTATTATTGCGCCGACTGGTATCTTCACCGATGAATAAGGTACGAATTGAGTCAACATAGCGGAGATTATCTGGACCGCAAATCTTATCCTGTTGACATTGATTGCCCTCAGCATCTTTGACCCCGCCATTCCAGCCACCGACCAATTCAGCAATAGGCGTGAGTTTATTACCCACAAAACGACTGTTAATCATCTGACCAGTAGTATCAACTGAGTTTATTTGGGTGTGCATTTCAAAAATAACACCTCCATCGTTTCTAGCAACTTGAATATCACCATTGGTATCAGCCATGCCAGCCTCTACCCTTGAAATGACAAGGTAAAATTTTTTATCGCGCTGGTTAAAGGCGATGTACTCCATTTTACTAAATTCAGTAGTAGCTCCCTTATAAGCAGCAAACCGACGAGTTTCTAAAAAAGCCGCAGCTTTATCCATTCCGGGCTTTAAACGTAACCATTCGGTTCCGTTATAAGTGACCACTTTTTTAAAGTCGTTATTATTTGGATCAGTATTTGAAACTTCAAAAATATCGGTAAATTTAATCCCTTTATTGACTAAAGCTTGAATCTCTGCATCGGTAGCTTGCCCCAATTTAATCCATTGTAAACGGTAACTTCCACCATTATTAGCATTTAGTTGGGTGAGTTTAGCCGCGTACAATGAGCCAGCTGATAAATCCGCTGAATTATCTGCTACAAACATAAATAAACCAGTATTTTTACCATCATCACCATTAATTGCAGTTCGCTTATCGGTAGCCATTTCTAGCATTTCTCGCGCAAAACGACCGGTAGCGTAATGTTTTACCACGGATGGCTTGCCTTGATTATCAACGGATATTTCCGGGACTAATCCATAGTGATAAGGATTAGCTTTATTTGCATCTGCAAAGTAGTATTGGCTAAAACTTTTAATATCGGTATCGTCATCCGAATCGCTGGCTTTTTCTAAACCTTGATAGGTTTTTGCATCTGGTTCATATTCCTCAGAACCCAAATGCGTATTCCATGCAGAACGAGTTGAACCGCAATGAATCCAACCGCCCTTAACTGAACTAAAATCAATATTATTATAATCAGTTACTTTTAATTTACCGGTAACTTTATTCTGCTCTAATTTAGCTACACTCATTGCCGCTGGAAGTTTACTCCAAAAACCACCACTACTAATGCCATCATTCGGTGGTAATGATTTGTACTCATATTGCGTAACCATCGTCAGAGCATTAGGCATATTAGCCACTTCTAGCAACGATGTTCCATCCGGTGCGTCTGATGCCATTTGTCCATCTAAGTCGGTTAATGCTGTACCGTTCACATCAAACAATCCACCTACGACTTTGTCATTGATTTTTTGGGTGGTTGCCATAAGTTGGTGGTATTTTAGAGAATCAACGTGAGTAAGCCCATTAGAATCAACATATTTGAGTTGCGCTTTGGTATAGATATTGGCTTTTTCACTAGCAGTAGTAGGTGCCGGCATACCAATAAACTCAACACCTGCTATCACTTTAGGCGTGATAGTAATAGATAATACCGTGATTATAGCCGTGTATATAAAGTTGTTTTTCATCGAAATAGTCCAAATTTGAAAACTATGAAGTCACCAGCTTAGTAAGCTATTATGACGTTATGATGAAAAAATAACGTTATTCAGAAATCCTAACGTTTTGCGTAATACAACAGAATAACCACTAAATTTGTAGAAATAGCGGTTATTCAAATGGTTGTTGGAATGACTATAAACGTGCTAATACAGCAGCAATCGTTTCGCCCATTGCCGCAGGAGTTGGCGCGATAGTCACGCCCAACTCTTTCAGTTGAGCAACTTTTTCAGCCGCACTTTCACCAACTGAAGAAATAATCGCCCCAGCGTGACCCATTCTACGTCCTTCAGGAGCCGTCAAACCGGCAATATAAGCGACTACTGGTTTGGTCATAGCCTCAGCAAATTGACCGGCTTCAACTTCTTGTGGCCCGCCAATTTCGCCAATCATTAACACAATTTTAGTCTCTGGGTCTTGTTCAAAATGTTGAAAAATATCACGATGAGAGCTGCCATTAATCGGATCACCACCAATCCCCACTGAAGTCGAAACGCCAATATTTAGACGTTTTAATTGATCAGCCGCTTCGTAACCTAAAGTTCCAGAACGACCGACAATACCTACTACCCCAGATTGATAAATATGTCCTGGCATAATGCCTAACATCGCTTTGCCCGGACTAATCGTGCCAGCACAATTCGGTCCTGTCAGCATCATCCGTTGTTCTTTTGGAAACCGACTTAAATAAATTTTGACTCGCATCATGTCTTGAGTGGGAATACCATCGGTAATCGCGACACAATAACGAATACCCGCATCCGCCGCTTCCATAATCGAGTCAGCGGCAAAAGCGGGTGGTACAAAAATGATAGAAGTATCGGCACCAGCCTGATCTACAGCATCTTTAACCGTATTAAAAACCGGACGGTCTAAATGTTGCGTTCCTCCTTTACCCGGAGTTACACCACCTACAACGTTTGTTCCGTATTCAATCATTTGAGAAGCGTGAAAAGTTCCTTCACTTCCTGTAAATCCTTGAACTATAATTTTTGAATTTTTATTTACTAAAACACTCATGATGTTATTTGTTTTTTTAAAGTTGAGCAAAAATAAGTTTTTTACCAGTAATAAATTAATTTTTTTATACTTTTTTTTAGATAGGTTTGCTAATTTGGTATCCTTTGATGATTTTATCATTTTCAAATTCCCATATTGTGATAAATCTTCCAATTAAAATCAAATCTTTTTGATTTTCGATACTCGCTCCAAAATGATTAAAAGCAATTGATACTAAATTATTTTCGTCAGTTAAATGTAAAATATCAGAACTAAAAATGGAGAAATTATTTTTCAATTCGGTTGCTAATTCTAATAATGAATTTTTATCCTTAATTAACAAACCTTCAGAACTGTGCCATTCTAAAAGTACATTTTCGTGAAGTACATGATTTAAAAAATCTCTATTTCTTATACCATCATTAGCATATAAT
>JACCEE010513910.1_pt1 | contig 52607 bp, 53 predicted proteins | sample 7449931 | NCBI WGS metagenome assembly JACCEE01 (sample SAMN15323457, study PRJNA562643) | freshwater metagenome | isolation source: river surface water | place: USA:Blue River Watershed | collected 2017-08-19 | reverse complement strand
TGCTTGCTCACGGCTTCGGCAGCGGCTTTGTCCACCGGGCGGTTGAAGGCGATGATGCCGCCGAACGCGCTGGTGGGGTCGGTCTGGAAAGCCTTGCTGTAGGCCTCGAAGGGATTCGCGCCCACGGCCACGCCGCAGGGGTTGGCGTGCTTGACGATGACACAGGCGGGGCCTTCAAAGCTCTTGACGCATTCCCAGGCCGCATCGGCGTCGGCGATGTTGTTGTAGGACAGTTCCTTGCCTTGCAGCTGCACGCCTGTGGCCAGCGAGCCGGCGGCGGGCGCCAGGTCGCGGTACCAGGCGGCTTGCTGGTGGCTGTTTTCGCCGTAGCGCAGGTCCTGCACCTTGACGTACTGCTCGTTGAACTGGCCAGAGAACTGGGCACGCTCGGGCACGTAACTCTCGCTCAGCTTTTCGGCTTCGAAGTTCACGCTCGAGAGGTAATTGCTGATCGCACCGTCGTACTGGCTGATGCGGTTGAAGGCGGCCACCGACAGGGCAAAGCGCAGCTTGTCGCTCAGTTTGCCCTTGGCTTTCAGCTCGGCAATCACGTCCGCGTATTGGCTGGCGTCGGTCACGATGCCCACGTCTTTCCAGTTTTTGGCGGCAGAGCGGACCATGGCCGGGCCGCCAATGTCGATGTTCTCGATCGCATCGGCCAGCGTGCAGCCGGGTTTGGCCACGGTGGCTTCAAAGGGGTAGAGATTGACAATCAGCAGGTCAATCGTGTCGATGTTGTGGGCCTTGAGCGCTGCCATGTGCTCGGGCGTGTCGCGGCGCGCCAGCAAGCCACCGTGCACTTTGGGGTGCAGGGTCTTGACGCGGCCATCGAGCATCTCGGGAAAGCCCGTCACTTCGGCCACTTCGGTCACGGGCAGGCCTTTGTCGGCCAGCAGCTTGGCGGTACCGCCGGTGGAAATGAGGCCCACGCCCAGGGCGTGCAGTTGCTGGGCGAGTTCGACGATGCCGGTTTTGTCGGAGACGGAAATCAGGGCTTTCACAGGGAAACTTTCTTGAGAATAAGGATTCAGTTCAATAAGGGGCCGGGCTAAACGGGTCCGGTGAATAAGCAGGGGAATGGCTCACTTGAGCAGGTCGTGCTCCAGCAATTTTTTGCGCAGGGTGTTGCGGTTCAGGCCCAACCAGTCGGCCGCACGCGACTGGTTCTGGCCTGCGCGCTGCATCACCACGTCCAGCAGGGGCTTTTCCATCACTTTGAGCAGCATGTCGTACAGGCCCGTGGGGTCGTCCCCCTCCAGGTCACGGAAATACGCTTCCAGATTGGCCCGGATGCAGGCCTCGATGCTTTGTCGGTCACTCACAGTTCCATCTCCATTGCCACCGGGTTTGCCATCACAGGCAAGCGGTCCATCTGCTCGGCCAGTCCATCCAGGTACTGCCCAACGGCGGCCAGTTGTTGTTCGCTGCTTTCCAGCGTGTTCATGTGTTCACGGAAGGCCTCGCCCCCCGGCAGGCTGCGCACATACCAGCCGATGTGTTTGCGCGCCGAGCGCACGCCGGTGTATTCGCCATACAGGCTGTAGTGGTCCTGCAGGTGCTCCAGCAGGGCGCGGCGCACCTCGGCCACCAGCGGGGGAGTCAGGTGCTCGCCCGTGGCCAGGTAGTGCGCCACCTCGCGGAAGATCCAGGGGCGGCCTTGCGCGGCGCGGCCGATCATCAGCGCATCGGCACCGGTCTTTTGCAGCACTTCGCGCGCCTTCTCGGGCGAAGTGATGTCGCCATTGGCCACCACCGGGATGCGCAGCGCAGCCTTGACAGCGGCAATCGTGTCGTATTCGGCTTCGCCTTTGTAGCCTTGCTCGCGGGTGCGGCCGTGTACCGTGACCATCTGCACCCCGGCGCTTTCAGCGGCGCGCGCAATCGTCAGGGCATTTTTCTCGGTCTGGCACCAGCCGGTGCGCATCTTCAGGGTCACCGGCACGCCGTGCGGCTGGGCTGCGGCCACCACGGCGCCGACGATCTCCAGCGCCAGCACCTCGTCCTGCATCAGGGCCGAACCGGCCCATTTGTTGCAGACCTTCTTGGCCGGGCACCCCATGTTGATGTCGATGATTTGCGCGCCCCGGTCGATGTTGTAGCGGGCCGCATCGGCCATCATTTGCGCATCGGTGCCCGCAATCTGCACGGCAATCGGCCCCGGCTCACCGTCGTGGTTGGCCCGGCGGCTGGTCTTGAGGGACTTTTGCAAATCAGGCCGGGACGTCACCATCTCGCTCACGGCGTAGCCCGCGCCAAACTGGCGGCACAGCTGCCGGAACGGCCGGTCCGTCACCCCTGCCATGGGGGCGACGAACAGCGTGTTCGGCAAGGTGTAGGGGCCGATCTGCATGGGGATGGGAAAGGGTCGGTGCTGAAAAAGGAGGCACGATTGTAATTGCCCAAAATTTCAGCAGTTGAAAGTTATTTATGGTAAGCAATCCGGCCAAAAGAGGATGCGCTCACGCCCGCTACACTGCCCCGCATGGAAGCCTGGATCCATTCGCTGCTGCACACACTGGCCCTGCCCGAAGTCGGGCTGTCCACCGTGTTTGTGGTGGCCTTCATCTCGGCCACGCTGTTGCCCATGGGTTCCGAGCCTGTGGTGTTTGGCCTGATCAAGCTCAACCCCGAACTGTTCTGGCCTGCCATCCTGATGGCCACCGTCGGCAACACGCTGGGCGGCATGGTCAGCTGGTGGATGGGCTGGGGCGCCCACAAGGCCGTGGACCGATGGCGCCAATCCCCCACCCACCTGCGCGCGCTGCACTGGCTTGAAAAAATGGGCCCCCGTGCCTGCCTGCTGAGCTGGCTGCCCGGCGTGGGCGACCCCTTGTGCGCGGTGGCGGGCTGGTTGCAAATGCCCCTGCTGCCCTGCACCGTCTACATGGCCATTGGCAAATTTTTGCGCTACCTGGTCATGACGGCCAGCCTGCTCTGGGCGTTCTGAAGCCCGGCTAACATGGCGCTTCAAACACCAGGAGGAACACCATGATCCAGCTCTACATCGGCAACAAGAACTATTCGTCCTGGTCCATGCGGCCCTGGGTGCTGCTGCGCCAGGCGGGCATCGACTTCGAAGAAGTCATGGTGCGCTTTGACGCTTTCACCCCCGACTCGCAGTTCAAAAAGGTGGTGGCGCCCATCAATCCGGTGGGCAAGGTGCCGGTGCTGGTGCACGACGGCCTGGTGGTGTGGGACACGCTGGCGATTGCCGAATACGTGGCCGAGCAATTTCCCGACAAACAGCTGTGGCCTGCGGACCGCCAGGCACGTGCCCGTGCGCGCAGCGTCTGCGCTGAAATGCACAGCGGCTTTGCGGGCCTGCGCAGTGCCTGCCCCATGAACATCGACGCCAGCCTGCCCGACGTGGGTGCGCTGGCCCTGCGCGACAAACCGGCGGTGCGCGCCGACCTGCAGCGCATCGTGTCCATGTGGTCTGGCCTGCTGGCCGGGCACGGCGGCCCCATGCTGTTTGGCGCATTCAGCGTGGCCGACGCCTACTTTGCGCCCGTGGTCATGCGCCTCAAGACCTACGCCCTGCCCGTGCCAGCTGATGTGGCCGCCTACATGGACCGCGTCTGCGCCCTGCCGGGCGTCAAAGCCTGGATCGACGGCGCGCTGGCCGAAAAAGACTTCATCGACTTTGAAGAGCCGTTCCGGCTCCGCCCTTGAGCGCAAGCATGGAAGTCTTTGTCGTTGGCGGTGCGGTGCGCGATGCCCTGCTGGGCCTGCCCGTGAGCGACCGCGACTGGGTCGTGGTGGGCAGCACGCCCGAGGCCATGGCGGCGCAAGGCTATGTGCCCGTGGGCAAGGACTTTCCGGTGTTTTTGCACCCCCAGACCCGCGAGGAATACGCCCTGGCGCGCACCGAGCGCAAGACAGCGCGCGGCTACAAAGGCTTTGCGGTACAGGCCGCGCCCGATGTGACGCTGCAGGAAGACCTGGCCCGGCGCGACCTGACCATCAACGCCCTGGCTCTGCCAGAGGTGCTGGCGCATGCGCCCTGCGCGCAATGGGCAGGCCACATCACCGATCCCTACGGTGGCCAGCGCGACCTGCAGGCCAAAGTGCTGCGCCATGTGACCAGCGCCTTTGCCGAAGACCCGGTGCGCATCCTGCGGCTGGCGCGGTTTGCCGCGCGCTTTGCCGACTTTGCCGTGGCGCCCGAGACCATGGCGCTCATGCGTCAGATGGTGCAAGACGGCGAAGTGGACCACCTGGTGCCTGAACGGGTCTGGCAGGAAATCGCTCGTGGCCTGATGAGCCAGCAACCCTCGCGCATGTTTGAAGTGCTGCGCGAATGCGGCGCCCTGAAGGTGCTGCTGCCCGAGTTGGACCGCCTGTGGGGTGTGCCTCAACGCCCCGAACACCACCCCGAAATCGACACCGGCGTGCACGCGATGCTGGTGCTCGACCAAAGCGCCCGACTGCAAGCGCCGATGGCTGTGCGCTGGGCCGCGCTCATGCACGACCTGGGCAAAGGCAGCACCCCGGCCGACGTGCTGCCCCGCCACATCGGCCACGAAGGCCGCAGTGCCAAGCTGGCGCAACAAGTGGCGCTGCGCCTGCGTGTGCCCGGCGACTGCAAGGAACTGGCAGACGTGGTGGCGCGCGAACACGGCAACATCCACCGCAGCGGCGAACTGAACGCTGCTGCGATCATGCGCTTGCTGACCCGCTGCGACGCCATTCGCCAGCCCGAGCGTTTTGCGCTGGTGCTGCAGGCCTGCGAGGCCGATGCGCGGGGTCGGAAGGGGTTTGAAGACCGCAGTTACCCGCAAGCCCAGCGATTGGCACAGGCACTGGAAGCTGCACTGCGCGTGGCCACCCCCGAAATTGCCGCGCAAGCCGCCCGCGAAGGACTCCAGGGGGCAAAGATCGGCGAGCGTATCGAGGCAGCACGCATCATCGCAGTGAACCAGCAGATCAACGGACTGGCCAACGAGTGACAGCGGGCAGCTTCCGGCCAAAAGCCGTCAGCTATGGCCAGTCCGGATAGCTGTCTTTCGCAGTTTTTCACGTTCAAGAGCTGTCATTGAAAAGCCTATTGCTGGCTCAACGCTCAATTCTTCACAGAACAGGTAGATGACCGCACAACCAATTCAGGTTTGATGGTGATTCGTTCGAACGGCCTTGTTGGCTCTGAAAGCCTTGCCATGAGCAATTGACCTGCGGCTCGGCCAATACTCTCTCTGCCAATCGAAATGGTCGTGAGACCTGGCTGCCACAGGGCTGCCTCTGTCACATCGTCTACGCCGACCACAGAGCAGTCAATGCCTGGTTCAACGCCGAGACTGCGCAATCCCAGCATGGCTCCAAATGCAATCGAATCGTTGAAGCAAAGCAAAGCTGTCGGCTTTTCTTTTTGATTGAATAGCTTCACGGTTTCCTGAAATCCGTCTTCGCGGGTTGTCGGGCATTCCATGACCCAGTTGTCATTCACCGAGAGCCCGGCGGACTTCATGGCTTTCTGAAATCCAGCGAAGCGGTCTTGGCCTGTTGAGGTGAGGGTGTTGCGTCCGATGAAGGCAATTTTCTTGTGCCCCAATTCCAGCAAGTGCTGAGTGGCAAGCATGGTGCCTAAGCGGTTGTCGTTACCAACATAGTCGGTTTCGACACCTTCGACATAACGGGTGACCTGGACCAGGGGAATTTTCCATTCCAGCAGTTGCTCGACATGGGATTTAGGTGTGCCAATGGCTGGCGTCAGCAGTATGCCCTCTACGCGGTATTGCCGTAGCGACTGCAAGAAACTCATCTGACGGGTCACTGATTCTGCGCAGTTCCCGAGTACCAATACCCGTCCCAAATCTTCCAGTGCTTCCTGCAGACCTGCGGTCACATCTGCAAAGTAGGGGTTGTTGAGGTTGCAGATGGAGACGCCAACGATCCTTGACTGTTTGCCTCGCAAATTGCCTGCAGCGCGGTCGTAAACGTAGCCCAGTTCTTGGATAACGGCCTGAACACGCGCTTTTGTCGTGTCTGCCACCAAAGGACTGTCATTGAGGACCATCGACACTGTGCCCGTAGCCACACCTGCCGCCTGAGCCACGTCCTTCAAGGTAATTCGTTTTTCAGCCATTTGTTCGCTTGTTACTTCTGATGCTCAGCATACAGCCAATGGTTCGGGGGGAAGCCAGCCTTGGTCAGGCTGCCCAAAACCCAGGGAAATCCCTATAGAAATCGAAGATTGAATCGGTTCAAATTCGTCTGCGGTTAATTTGAACCGATTCAATCCACCCGTCAATCACCTTGGAGGCAATCCTTATGAAGCGTTCGACATTCCTGCGAGCAACCCTCAGCGCCCTGGCTATTTCGGCCTGTGTCACCCCCGCCATGGCGGATGAATATCCCAGCCGTGCCATCGAACTGGTGGTCCCGTTTGCAGTGGGTGGCGGCACCGATGCTGTGGCCCGTGCTTTTGCAGACAGCGCCCAGAAATACCTGCCTCAAGGCGTGGTCGTGGTGAACCGTCCTGGTGCTGCTGGCGCCATCGGTCACTTTGAGGGTGCAACAGCCAAGGCTGACGGCTACAAGCTCACGATGGTGACACCTGAAATCAACCTGGCACTGCTTCAGGGCATTGGCAAAGCCAAGGCTCAGGACTTCACATTCATCGCCCGTTTGAACATCGACCCGATCGTTTTGATCGTGCCCACCGACTCACCGTTCAAAACATTGGAAGACGTGATCGCCAAAGCCAAAGCCAAGCCCGAACAGGTGGTGATGGCCAACTCTGGCAAAGGCGCTACTTATCACCTTGCTGCCATTGCTCTGGAGGAGAAGGCTGGCATCAAGTTCAACAACATCCCCTACGTTGGCGCAGGCCCTGAAATGACGGCCATCCTGGCCAACCAAGTCGAAGGTGGTTTTGCCACGACTGGTGAAGCCGGTATCTATGTGAGGTCCGGCAAATTCCGTCTGCTGGGTGTGATGGCTCCTGAGCGTCTGAAAGATTTCCCGGACGTTCCGACCTTCAAAGAGCGTGGTCTGGACCTGCAGCTGGGCACTTGGCGCGCACTGGCCGCCCCCAAAGGCACGCCCGCTCCTGTCGTGGCCAAGCTGAAAGAAGTTGTCCAAAAAGTGACCCAAGAGAAGAAATACCAAGACTTCTTCAAGAACCTGTATTTGGGCATGGTCTATGAAGACGGCGACAAGTTTGCTCCGGCTCTTGAGCGTGAGTACAAGTTCTACAACGACATCGTGACCAAGCTCAACCTGAAATAAGGCCTCCGAAAATGCGCAACAAGAAGATGACCGCTGCGCAGGCAGCGGCCTTGATCAAGGATGACGACACCATCGCTCTGACGGGATCGGGTGGAGGACTGGTTGAACCCGACTTTGTATTTGAAGCCATAGAGCAACGATTCAAAAACGGGGAAGGTGCCAAAAACCTCTCTCTGGTTCACGCCCTTGGTCTGGGTGATCGCGGTGAGCGCGGCACCAATCGTTTTGCACATGCGGGCATGGTGAAGCGTGTGATTGGCGGACATTGGACATGGTCGCCTCGTATGCAAGCCCTCGCTCGTGCCAACGAAATGGCAGCTTATTCACTGCCTGGTGGCGTCATCACCCACTTGTTGCGCGAAATCGGAGCTGGCAGGCCAGGTCTGATCACCCATGTGGGACTGGGCACGTTCGTAGACCCTCGCCAAGGCGGGGGGAAGATGAACCCCAAGGCCGAAGAAGACCTGGTCGAAGTGCTCAATCTCGACGGACGGGAATACCTTCGATACAAACCGTTCAAGGTCAACGTCGGCATCATCCGTGGGACGTATGCAGATACGGCAGGCAACATCTCTCTGGAGCAAGAGCCTGCCGATTTGGACGCCTACGCTGTGGCGCTGGCAGCTCACAACAGTGGCGGTATCGTCATCGCTCAAGTGCGAGAGATAGTTCCGGCTGGGCAGCTTACTCCCCGTTCGGTGGCAATCCCTGGAGCGCTGGTCGATGCAGTAGTTGAAGTTCCGGAGCAAATGCAGACCTACCGGGACAAGTTTGATCCTTCGTTCGTGGGTAAAACGGGTGAGTATGTACGCCCGCCGTTGTCTGCCGATGCCCTCAAAAAGATCATTGCCCGTCGCGCCGCGCAAGAGTTGCGTCCTGGCTCCGTGCTGAACTTTGGCTTTGGTGCATCTGCGCAAGTGGCATCGCTAATTGCAGAGCGTGGAATTTCTGATGACTACTGGACGACTGTGGAACAAGGCATCCATGGCGGTCATATGCGTGAAGACGATCTGTTCGGGATGGCTCACCACCCTGCAGTCATCATCAATACACCGTCGCAGTTTGATTTCTACAGCGGCGGCGGTCTGGACATTGCATTCCTTGGCATGGCCGAAATGGACAAAAACGGCAATGTCAACGTCTCCAAATTGAATGGAAACGTGAATGGTCCGGGTGGCTTCATAGATATTTCTCAGAACGCAAAGATGGTGGTGTTCTGCGGCACCTTTGATGCCAAACACAGCGACATCCAGCTTGAAGGCGGCCAGTTGCATGTCAAGAAGAATGGTCTCATTCGCAAACTGGTCAATGAAGTCGCTCACATCACGTTCAGTGGTCAGCAGGCAATCAGCCGAGGACAGCGGGTGGTTTATGTGACTGAGCGGGCCACTTTTGAGCTGACCAAAGATGGGGTGGAGTTGATCGAAGTGGCTCCTGGTGTTGATGTGCACCGAGATGTGCTGTCGCACATGGATTTCCAGCCCATTGTGCGGGCAGTGCGTTCATATGACGCGGAGGTCATGCAATGAGCGAAAACTATGTGAGCTTAGAAAACCGAGGACCGGTTCGAATCTTGACCATGACCGGGGTACCGCGTAGAGGTAACCCCATGTCGCCGGAATTAACCTCCGCGCTGCTGGTAAAGCTCAACGAAGCCATGGCAGATGATTCGGTGAAAAGCGTTGTTCTGGCGGGCACAGAAACCCACTTTTGCGTGGGTGCAGACCTTGTGGACATCGTCAAGCTGAAAGGCGTGACAGCTATTTTGTCAGGGTGGTTGGAAGACTTGGATTCCATTCGCCGGATGCCAAAGCCCATTGTTGCTGCAGTGCGTGGACATGCCGTCGGTGGAGGCTTTGAGTTGGCGCTGTATTGCGATCTGATCGTCGCAGCAGAGGACGCCAAATTCGCACTCCCTGAAACAGGCGTTGGTGTCATTGCAGGCCAAGGTGGTTCTCAACGACTCATGGGATTGGCCGGACGTGTCATCGCTGCTGATCTGATCCTGACAGGGCGAGTTTTGTCTGGCCTGGAAGCTGGTGGCTACGGAATCGCTGCCCGAGCTGTGCCTTCGGACCAAGTCCTGGAGACTGCGATTTCAATGGCTGATGCCATCGCCAATCGCAGTGCGCCCGCCGTAGCTTTTGCCCGAGAAGTGCTGTTGGAGGCATCTGAAGGTCCTCTGCGCCAGTCACTTCGTATTGAAAGGCTGCTGGCGGCAATGGTTCTGGACACCGATGAGGCCAAGGAGCGAATTGGTAACTTCATCAACCGACGCAGTGCTCCCAAATCAGCGGAGAGCAACAAGTGAAGTTGGAAGGCATTGACGGCTCTACACGGGTATACGGAATCATCGGCGACCCGGTCTCTGCGGTTCGTTCGCCGGAAGTGTTCAACGCCATGTTCGAAAAAGAGAATGTCAATGCCGTACTCATACCCATTCATGTCGGCAAGGACGACTTGGCCAAAGCATGGGCGGGATTAACTTCGATCCGCAACATGGCAGGCATCGTTGTGACGATGCCCCATAAATCTCGCGCAGCAGAACTCGTCGATGAACTTGGAGAAACCGGGAAATTTGTGGGTGCCGTCAATACCGTCAGGCGCGAGCCAGACGGTCGCTGGACGGGCGACATGTTTGATGGGCTTGGATTCGTAGAAGGGTTGCGCGCTCAAGGACATGAACCCAGAGGTTGGAAAGTAAGTCTGCACGGACTGGGTGGAGCGGGAAGCGCTATTGCGTTCGCCTTGGCCAAGGCAGGTGTTTCTTGCATTTATCTGTACGAGTTAGACGAAAGCAGGCGCGATTCAGTTGTCAGTCGCCTGAAAGAACAATTTCCGCAACTCGTAGTTCGTATTGAAAAAGCAAGCGGTATCCAACTGGATGCGGCAATTAACGCTACGCCCATGGGTATGAAAACCGACGATCACATGCCATTCGATCCGGCAAAGCTAGCGCCAACAACGCTGGTGGTGGATGTCATCACCAAGCCTGAAATGACACCCCTGCTAACTCTGGCCGCGAACACTGGTCACCGAGTTCATACAGGAAAGCACATGCACTTGGGACAAGCTCGTTTGGCGGCTGAATTTTTCGGATTTGGAAAACTCTGAGCATCAGCCAAGCAGATTTAGAACTCAACCTATACACGACGTAAATCGCAGCGACAGCACGATTTTTGAATCAGGAGAATCAGAAATGGCATTGAATATCAAACTTCCCAATCAACAAGGTCAAATCCAGTCCTACAGCCTGACTGGTCAACAACCGGTGCGACCTACGCCGGGCCTGACGTTTAACCGTATCGCCTATTCGGCTGCGCACGTGGTGGCCGATCCCCTCAGAACGGTTGATCCTTGGATTCAGTCTGCAATCGATTGGGACAGCACCATGGCGTACCGTAAATACCTTTGGTCGCTGGGTCTGGGAGTGGCGGAAGCCATGGACACTGCGCAGCGCGGCATGGGAATGGACTGGCCGACTTCGCTGGAATTGATTCGCCGTTCACTGGATGCCGCCAAAGACCACCCTGGCGCCATCGTTGCCTCGGGATGCGGTACCGATCATCTGGAAGTTGATGCCGTCAAGAGTGTGGACGATGTGATCCACGCCTATGAAGAGCAAATGGCCTCCATTGAAAAACTCGGTGGCAAGCTCATCATCATGGCCAGCCGTGCCTTGGCTCGTGTGGCCAAAAGTCCAGCCGACTATGAACGGGTATACGCCCGAATCCTCACGCAGGCCAAACAACCAGTGGTCCTGCATTGGCTGGGCGACATGTTCGACCCTGCCCTGACGGGTTACTGGGGCACCAAAGATCTGGATGCAGCCATGGATACGGCTGTGGGCATCATTGAGGCGCACGCCAATAAGGTGGATGGCATCAAGATTTCACTGTTGGACAAGGACAAAGAAGTTGCCATGCGCAGGCGCCTGCCCAAGGGTGTCCGCATGTATACCGGAGACGATTTCAATTACGCCGAGTTGATCGCTGGTGATGGATTTGGCAGCGAACCCACCCATGGCAAGAGCGATGCCTTGCTGGGAATATTTGATGCGATTGCACCGGCTGCCAGTGCGGCGCTGGGCCACTTGGCGCAAGGAAATCTGGAGCAGTTCCACGCCATTTTGGGCCCCACTGTGCCTTTGTCTCGACATATCTTCCAGGCACCAACCCGCTTCTACAAAACGGGTGTGGTGTTCATGGCTTGGCTCAATGGCCATCAAAACCACTTCACGATGGTCGGTGGGCAACAAAGCACGCGAAGCGTTGTTCACTTTGCAGAGCTTTTCCGTCTTGCGGATGCTGCGAATTTGCTTGAACGCCCAGAGTTGGCTGTTCATCGCATGAACAACCTGATGGCCTTGCACGGAGTGGAGTGATGCGGGATTTCTCGCAAGATCACCGCTTTCTGTCCATCAATACGGCCACAGTTCGCAAGAGCCATGGCGTTGAGCTGCCTCTCTCTGAAATCCTAGATTCGTGTGCTCGAAAGGGAATACGAGCTGTCTCTCCCTGGCGTGATCAGGTGCATGCAGCCGGGTTGAGCAATGTGGCTCGGCAGATCAAGTCTCTTGGACTGGAGTTGTCCGGTTACTGTCGTGGTGGAATGTTCCCCGCCATCGATTCTGCCGGGCTGAGTGCTGCCCTCGATGACAACCGTCGCGCAGTCGATGAGGCTGCCGAACTGAAGGCACCCTGTCTGGTGTTGGTGGTGGGTTCCCTGCCTGGGGGATTACAAGGAAGGGCCATATCCAAAGACCTTTCTTTGGCTCGAACCCAGGTACGAGATGGCATCGGGGAATTGCTCGAATACGCCCAAAAGGTCGGAGTTCCGCTGGCCATTGAACCGTTGCACCCAATGTATGCCGCAGACCGATCCTGCGTCAACACGCTTGAACAAGCGCTTGACCTTTGTGATGAACTCGACCCCAGACGCTCTGGAACGTTAGGAGTGGCAGTGGATGTCTACCACCTTTGGTGGGACCCAAAGTTGCAGCAAGAAATTGCGCGTGCAGGAAAAGATCGAATATTGGCTTTTCATGTGTGCGATTGGATGACACCCACAACCGACATGCTCAATGACCGAGGAATGATGGGTGATGGTGTGATCAACATTTCGCAAATTCGTTCATGGCTTGAGGCGGAGGGTTTTTCGGGTTATTCCGAGGTCGAGATTTTCTCCAACAACTGGTGGCAGCGATCTCACCATGAGGTGCTGGATGTGTGTATCGAGCGGCATTGCCAAGTTGTCTGAATCTTGACGAATGCTCACATAAATTGAAGGAATAAATGTAATGAATGCGAATACTTCTGCAATCCGTCGTGCTTTCGTGACGGGTGGAAAACGCGGTATCGGACGAGGGATTGCCTATGCTTTGGCTGAATCTGGATTCGATGTCGTGATAGGCGACCTCAGCAAGGATGCGGATGTTGAAGAGACTCTTGAGGGCATTGAGCAACGGGGTCGACGTGCGGACTTTGTGCGCTGTGATGTCGCCGATCTGTCCAGCCATGAGGCCGTCATCGATGGCGTGGAGGCAGCCATTGGATCATTGACCTGCCTGGTAAACAACGCTGGCATCAGTGTAGCCAAACGGGGTGATTTGCTCGAAGCAACTCCAGAAAGTTTCGATCAACTCTTTCGCGTTAACTTGCGAGGTCCATTCTTTCTGACGCAATGTGTCGCCAAGCGTTTCCTCGCACGTGCCAGCGATGGACAATACCGCAGCATCGTCAACATTTCCTCCGCCAATGCCTACGCGGCATCACCAAATCGTGCTGAGTATTGCCTTTCCAAAACGGCAGTCAGTATGGCCACCAAACTCTTTGCCACCCGATTGGGTGAAGCTGGTGTTGGTGTCTTTGAGATTCGACCCGGTGTGATTCGGACCAACATGACTGCTGTGGCTGCGGCAGATTACGACAAACGCATTGCAGCAGGTCTGTCTCCGATGCCGCGATGGGGTGAGCCTGAAGACGTTGGGCGAGCTGCTGCCGCCTTGGCTGGCGGGGCTTTCAAATTCAGCACAGGCGATGCCATCCATGTCGATGGTGGCTTGCATATCACGCGACTTTGATCTCTGATTCCAGGAGAGTGGCATGACCCTGCACACCCCAGGAATGGAGAAGCAACATGCCGCATTGGCGGCACTTTCTTCTCGTTATGTCGATGTCCTGCACTTGCCATGGCAAGAAACCAATTTCCCTGGGATACGTATCAAGGTCTTGATGCACGACCCCACGACAGGTCTTCAAACCATCCTGACGGCAATGGCGCCAGGTGCTGTGCTTCCTGATCATGAGCACACGGATGTGGAACAAAGCTGGGTATTGCAAGGCAGTTTGGCCGACCACGAAGGTGAGACCTCGTCTGGGAATTTTGTTTGGCGACCTGCTGGCAGTCGACACACCGCCCACTCACCCAATGGGGCGCTCATCTTGAGCTTCTTTTTAAAGCCGAATCACTTTTTCTAATCGTATTGCCAATGCTGCAAGTCAAAAATGGATCAGTTGATGTGTGGGGGCGCCATCTGTTATCCAAAATGTTTGATGCTGCAATTGCCGCAGCTCAACCCGCCATTTGCCTGCCACCGTATCTACCACCACAGCCCAAGGGCCGGTTGGTGGTCATTGGAGCTGGAAAAGCTTCAGCGGCGATGGCACAAGCAGTGGAGGCCAATTGGTCCGGCCCCTTGAGCGGCCTGGTGGTGACGCGGTATGGCTATGCAGTACCCTGCAAGCACATTGAAATAGTGGAGGCAGCCCACCCTGTTCCGGATGCGGCAGGGCAAGCAGTTGCGGCAAGGATGATGGAATTGGTCAGTCAACTGACCGAAGACGATCTGGTGCTGTGCCTAATTTCGGGCGGTGGCTCATCATTGCTGCCAATGGCCTTGCCGGGATTGACGCTGACCGACAAACAAGCGATCAATCGAGCCTTGCTCGACAGTGGTGCCAGCATCAGCGAAATGAACTGTGTACGGCGACATTTGTCCGCCATTAAGGGTGGACGTTTGGCAGCAGCATGTTATCCCGCACGAGTGCTCAATCTGCTGCTCTCAGATGTTCCAGGCGATAACCCCATCGACATTGCTTCTGGGCCAACAGTTCCAGACCCGACCACCTGTCAGGATGCTTTGGATATTCTGCAGCGTTACGGTATCCAGGTGCCAGCTGCCGCACGGATGATTCTGGAAAGCGGCCAGGGTGAAACGCTCAAGCCGGGTGATTCTCGACTGTCACAGATCGATTCAGTGTTCATTGCCACGCCTCAAATGGCACTTGAAGCCGCCGCAAATGTGGCCAAAAATTCAGGAATCACCCCCTACATATTGGGAGATGCCATTGAAGGGGAGTCCCGTGACGTGGCCAACACCTTTGCAGGGATGGCATTGCAGGTTTCTCGCCGCAATCAACCATTTCAAAAGCCTTGTGTTTTGCTCTCCGGAGGGGAAACGACGGTCACCATGCGTGGGCAGGGCCGCGGTGGTCGCAATGTGGAGTTCTTGCTTGCACTGGCCATTGCACTTAAAGGAGAACCCTCTATCCATGCACTGGCTGGTGATACCGATGGCGTCGATGGTAAAGAAGAAGTTGCGGGCGCATATCTTGAACCGCAAAGCCTGGCGCGTGCCTGGCAATTGGGGCTGAAGCCATCCAAGTACCTGGACAACAACGATGCGCACTCTTTTTTCGAGTCGCTGGGTGATGGTGTGGTTACAGGGCCGACCAAAACCAATGTGAATGACTTTAGAGCCATCCTCGTTAGTTGAACACGACGCCCAGGAAGATATGAAACTCCGATCGCTCGATTTTGTCTCTGTTCAATTGGTTGTCGAATGTGCAGATCAGGGCAGTTTGGTGGCGGCAGCACACCAATGCCACATTACCGCTGGAGCAGCAAGTCGCCGAGTCAGGATTCTGGAGGATTTGTTGGAATTCCAGATATTCAGAAGAACATTCCGAGGCCTTGAGATGACCGAGGAAGGGCAATCAGTTGTCAATGCTTGCCGCGAACTTCTGCAGGGCATTGAAAAATTGAGTAAAAGACGCTCTCATTCAGCCCAATCTATCCCATATGAGTCTCAATCAGTCAGGTTGGCGGCATGAAAACCACTTTCTGCACTCTGATTGCTTGGATCAAGTCATTTTTGAAAACTTGCATCAATGGGCTGAAAAAGTATGGCGATCTAAGGATAGGCCCTCCGTGCTGATCCATTCAGATACGGCTGTCTGATCAGGCACCGAATGGCTGCTTTAAGACGCCTGCTTGTTTTCACCTAGGACAGCTTTGCCTAGTTGGCAATGCCCGCTATGGGTCGCAACCTGCCCATCACATGCGCGACTGCACCCACCCTGCAATGTCCTGCGCCGACCGGAAAGCCCCCGCCTGACGCGCCACTTCACGGCCGTTCACGAACAGCGCCAGCGTCGGGATGCTGCGGATGTTGAAGCGGGCAGCCAGTTGCTGTTCGTCTTCGGTGTTGACCTTGGCCAGGCGCACATGGGGCTCCAGCAGGCCGGCGGCTTGCTCGAAAGCCGGGGCCATCGTGCGGCACGGCCCACACCAGGGCGCCCAAAAGTCCACCAGCACCGGCACATCGCTGCGGCCGATGTGGCGCTCAAAGCTGGCGGCATCCAGGGCCAATGGGTGACCGGTAAAGAGGGGCTGGTGGCATTTGCCGCAGTCGGGGGCGCTGGCCAGATGTTCAGCGGCCACGCGGTTGGTGGTGTGGCAGTGGGGGCAGACGATGTGCAGGGGGGCGGTCATGGTGGGGGACTCCGGGCGGGCTCCTGTAAGGACAAAAGAAAGGTGGGGGCTCCCCCGGGGTATTCAAGCGCCCATCGCCAGCAGGGCAGGCTTCTACAGCGAGTCCCCCGTCGAAAAGCTGAGGCCCGCAACCCAAGCCTCCAGCTTGTGGGTGGCCATGGGCTTGCCATAAAAATAGCCCTGCCCGGCAGTCGCCCCCAGCTGCTTGAAGAATTGGTGCTGCTGCTCCGTTCCAATCCCTTCCACAACGCATCGCAGGCCAAGCGCATGGGCCATGGTCACGATGGCTTTGCAGATGGCTTGGCTGTTCGGCGATTGTTCAACCTTTTCGACAAAACTGCTGTCGATCTTGATGCAGGCGATCGGCAGCGATTGGATGCGCGACAGTGACGAGAACCCTGTCCCAAAGTCATCGACCGCGATGCTGACCCGCAGCCTGTCCAGGGCTCGCAGCTCCTCCAGGCCATCCATCCCCCGGGCAGTCATGGCGGTTTCGGTGACCTCGATTTCAAGCTGCTGCGCAGGGACTTGGTGTTTTTCCAGCGCATGCTGTATGCGGGCACACAGCCCTGCGCGCACATCCTGCCCCGAAACATTGACGCTGACCCGTGGAATGTGCAGCCCAGCTTGCCGCCATTGGTGTGTTTGCTGCAAGGCCATGTCCAGTACCTGATCGGTGAGTGCCTGGATCAAGCCGCTCTGCTCTGCAAACGGCACGAAATAATCAGGCCCCAACACCCCCAGACGCGGATGGCTCCACCGGACCAGGAACTCCAGCCCTGTCAAACTGCCACGATCCAAGTCCAGTTGCGGCTGACAATACAGCATCAATTCATGGTTTTCCAAAGCCTGGCGGAATTCCACCTCCAGGTTGGCGTACAACATTGTCTCGTCGATGAACAGCGGGTCGTAAGAAACAATGTACGCCATGTCATCGCGGTGGTGGTTGGCACGGGCCTTGCGTTTAGCCACCTGCAAGGAGGCATTGGCATGGTGGCTCAAATCCTCCACATTGTCTGCGTGCCGCGGGAACATCGAAACGCCAATACAACAATCGACGTAGATGGGCTTTTGTGCGTTTTGCCATGGCGTTCTCACCGCAGTGCGGATCTTGTTGGCGATCAGCAAAACCTCTGCTTCATTCTGAACGTCCGGGAGAATGAACGCGAATCGGTTGGCATTGAGACGGGCCACGGTATCCGCTTTGCGCAAAACGCCCGAGACCCTTGCGACAAAAGCCACGAGGATCTCGTCGCCAACCTCCTTGCCAAACCGTTGGTTGATGGACTTGAAATCGATCAAGTCCAGGCAGAGCATCGCAAATTCCGATTGGGCCTGAGTGCTGTAGCGGATTTGCTGACCTAATCGGTCTTTGAAGATGAGCTCGTTGGGCAGCAAGGTCAGCGCGTCTTTGGACGACATCTGGATGATGCCGTTCATGCTGTCGGACAGGCATGACATGCCATGCTCCAGATACCGCATGCGAATATGCTGCATGATGGTGGTGACCGTGGTCTTTGCCAGCATAGAGAGGACTTTCTTGTCGTCCTCGCTCAGGCGATGGGGCATGCGGTCCATGACACACAAGGCCCCTATGGACTCGCCCGTCGGCAAGATCAGGGGAGCCCCGGCGTAATAGGCCACCGCCGCGTCGCCGCTCACCAGGGGGCTGTCCGCAATACGGGGGTCGCTGCGTGCATTGTCGAACTCCAGAATGTCTGTGCCCAGAATCGTTCTGGCAGAAAACGAATGGAAGCGGGGTGTCTCCTTCAGATAGGTTCCGTGATGCGACACATTCCACAGCCGTTTTTCATCGATCAGCGAGATCGTGGCAATCGGCATCTTCAGCAGCAAGGCCGCCAGGTCGGTAATGCGGTCCAGTTCGTTGACTGCTTGCACGCCCAGCAACTGGATTTCATGCATTTTCAACAGACGCGCCGCTTCGGCGTTCGCCTGTTCAGACGGCCCACTCAAGATGGACTGGATGCAGTCCAGGGCCTCACTGCCCTTGTCGAAAACGTTGACCGCACCGGCCTCCAGGCAAGCATCCCGAACCACCTTGCCCGAATGGTTGGTCAACACAAACATACGGGCATGACAGCCTGCCGCCCTGATGCGGCGCAGCACCCCCAAACCGTTCCCACGCTTCAAGGCCAGATCCAGAATCACGGCATCTGGCCGATATTGCATGATGCTGGACACCGCCTCATCCTCGTCGCCCGCCTGGTGCACCACCTGCAGCTCGGGGTACTTGGCCAGCAGCTGGGCCAGCTGTTCGGCATAGAACTTTGAATCTTCGACCAATACGATGTCCATACGAGCCTCTCCCAAAATGTGCTTCGGGATGAGTCTGGGGGATGCGACGTCGATCAGCCAGCAGGCTTGGCCTGGGGCGGTGTAGGCCAGCGGCTGATTCTGGCGTAGGGCAAAGCCTAGGCCCGAGGTATTTTGGCGTGACGGGCCGCCTGGACCGAGGACGGCGGGGCAGCGCCTCAGTCCATGAAGACCACTTTGTTGCGGCCCGTCGTTTTGGCCAGATAGACGGCCTGGTCAGCCCTTTTCAGAACCGCATCACCAGCGGGGTCGCGAGGTGTGGCCACCGCCACGCCAACGCTGATGGTCAATTGGCCAACCGTGGGAAAATTCGTGGCCAGCACGGCCTGACGGATTTTCTCGGCCGCCTTGATGGCCGCCTGGCTGTCGTGGGTCCCCGCCAGCAAGATGACGAATTCTTCTCCGCCGTAACGGGCGACCACGTCCGAAGTGCGAGAGTTCTCCAGCAGGATTTGTCCGAACTTGCCCAGGACCTTGTCCCCCACATCGTGGCCATGGCTGTCGTTGACGTTTTTGAAATGGTCCAGATCCAGAAAGAGTAAGGCAAATGGCAAGCCCCCACTGCGGGCTTGCTCTGCCGCATCTTGGAGTCTGGCATCGAACTCGCGCCGATTGGCCAAGCCCGTCAAAGGGTCACGCGTGACCTGCTCGGTGAGCTTGACGTTGGAGCTCATCAGCACCGCATTTTGTGATTCGACCTTGGCCTTGATTTCCGAATCCATGGCTTGCGCCGCCTGGAAATACCTATCCGACAGCACTTCGAGCTCACGCAACACACGGGCCACCTGATTGAAGCCGCGGCCTTGGGCATGATCGATAGGCAACTCACCGCGTCCCACACATTTTTCACGGACCGAATGGGCCAGCAGCATCAGCTTGCCCAATGGACGGCTGTGCATGACGGCCAGCCCATAAAAAAACAGGAGCAAGACCAAGGCCGACGCCACGGTGGCTGTGACCCGCTGGATCTGGAACTCCCGCATCCGCAACGACACCGCCTCAATGGGTTCTCGGATGATCACCCGCCAATTCAGATTGGTTTGGGTGGAGTTCCTGACCGAGGCAATCGAGGTCAGATAAACACCCCTATCAGGCCAGACCAACTCCCGGACCCTGGCGTCCTCCACCGGGAATTCAGGCGCCTTGACCACACCGACAAACTTTTGGGGGTAGATGATTTGACCATCCTCATTGAGGATAAGCATTTCGGCAAATTCATGGCCGAGCACAGGCAACACCCGCAACTGGATGGCTTGAACGACCATGGCCCACGACGCATGCGCCGCAAGAATGCCCCTCAAATGGCCGTCTTTCCCAACAATGGGCGAGGCAAAGTCAATGAAACGCAACGGCTCTTTGCTCACCGACTGGGGCAGCCGCTTTTCCAAAAGGACCGCCTTGTGAACGTCCCCGGCGTAGGGTCCTTTTTGCGCGCCATCGAACCAGGGCCGCTCTTTGACGGACTCCCCCACCAGGAGCCCCCCCGTGGCTTGCCGGACGATGCCCTTGGCATCGGCCACGCCAAGCCACAGGTATTGGTCCTGGCTGGAGCGCCTGAGTTCCAGCGCATGTCCGATGGCCGCAGAACCAAGGTCACCCTCCACAAAGAGGGGGGAGCGCCTCAAGAGGTCCATTTCGGTGGAGCGCTCTTTGATCACTTCAGACAGCATGGATGCGGCCATCTGGCTGGACAAGCGCAGCGACTCACTTTGCGCTGAAAACTGCTCGGCGCCCATGCCGCGTACAAAAAAGATGGACAAGCCCATCAGCCAGAGCGCAAAGACACCGCCAAAAGACAACAGCAGACGGCTTCGAAATGAATTGAACATCAGGGGCCAACGCAAGTGAATACCTTGGTTTTCAGACCTTGCCTCCGAAAACGGGACAAGGAGCCGAGACGAGCGCTCACTATAAGGGATGCCTGTCCTGCCCTCCTGACCCTCATCAAGGTTTTTCATCTGCGACACAAGGAGGCTGCTTTTGAATGTGCAGTAGCATGGACATGCACCGCTGCCGCCCTACGCCGCAGCCCTTTGCTGACTGGACATGAGACCTGCGGATTGGAAGGATCCCCATGAAACACTTCGACAACACGTCCACCCTATGCCGCCTGTGGAGCCTATGGGGGGCTTGCCTGCTGCTGGCGGGGGGGGCGCTGTTCATCGGGCAAAAGCAGGCCTACGACCAGATTCACCAACAAGCACAAGCGCACCTTCAACAGCTCACCCAACACAAAAAAGACCTGGTCGAGCAAGCCCTCAACCAGGCCATCCATACCCTTGAAGAAGCTATGGCACTGCAGGCGGATGCCAGTGCCAGACCCAGCCAGTCCGGCGATGTTTCCAAAAAATTCGAGGGTTTGCTGCCGCCGGGCTCGGCAGTCACCACGCTGTTGTGGATAGACGCGCAGGGGACCGTGGCGGCATCGAATCGGCCTTCGCTACTGGGCAACAGTTTCAAGGGCTCGGAGCGTTACAAGACCATCTCTGGCCACCCCAGCACCAGCCAGGTCTACCTGTCAGAGCCTTTTGTGACGCCGCTGGGCAAGTTCACTTTCAGTCTGGGAAAAATGGTGTCGGGCCAGGCGGGCGAATTCAATGGTTATGTGCTGGCCATCGTCGCTCCGCACGCCCTTCTGGACATTCTTCAGGAAAACACCGCACACCACGATGTGGCCGTGGCCCTTGTGCATGACAGCGGCAAAGTCATCTTGCGGATACCCGACAGTGATGAACGGGTTGCCAATGAGATGCGCGACTACCCGGATGCCCTCTTCTGGCAATTCATGCGCTCGGGCCAGGATGCGCAGCTGTTCAACGCCAGGGTCCCCAACACCGGCAAACAGAACATCATCAACTACCAGCGCATCCAGGCGAAAAACCCGCATCTGGACCACAGCCTGGTGATTGGCACGGGCATGGAACACGACACCTTGTTTGCGCCCTGGCGGATCGGGGTTTTCAAATCTCTTCTTGGCTGGATGGGATTGGCAGCTTTGGGCGCGCTGCTGGTGATGTGGAAAACCCGCTCCACCCCAAGCCGGGCCTAAGATCCATGCGCTGCGCGTCTGAACACTGACCATTGCTTTCCCCTATGCGCCTGAAGCGACTGAGCACATTCAAGCTTTCTTTTGCAAGCTGGCTGATCCTGCTGGCCATGTTTGTGGCGTTGCCACTGATTGGCCTCTCGATTTATTCGACCTTCCGCTACGCGGACGACAGAAGCCAAAGGTTTGAATTGCAACTGCACGAGAAAGCCGAGAATCTTGCCTTACAGCAAGACGCTTATTTCAGAAAGATTGAACACCTGCTGACCGCGCTGTCACACTCGCCTGCAGCGCAAGCGGGCGATGTCTCGAAGTTGTACGCGGCCGCCAAACTGCTGCAGGAAGGTTCGCCAGAGATTTCCGCCATCAGCCTGGTGGACGCGAATGACACGCTGGTATTTCTGACGCTGGCCCCACTGGGCAAGGTGTTGCCGGTGTCCCAGATTGATTCGGTTCATGAGGCGTTCCGGACTGGAAAACCCAATATTTCCAATGCCTTCAAAAGTCCATCCGTTGGCCTGATGGTCTATGCGATCAATGTGCCCGTACTGCGCGATGGCCGTGTGGTGTACTGCCTGCGCGGCATCTTCAGAGTCGAGAATCTACCTCAATACATCAAATACGAGGGCGTCCCCAAGAAATGGATTGCGGCCATTGTGGACCGCAACATGGTCATTGCCATGCGCAATGTGACTCCCGAAAAATACGTTGGGGAAACGGCCTCGCTGGGCCTGGTCAATGCCATCCGGTCCAGGCATACCCAGGTCTGGTTGGGCACCACGATCGAGGGCACCAGAACAAGAGCGGTTTACAAACCGGTGGGCACCTGGGGGTGGTCGGTCGGTCTGGGGGTACCTGAAAAACTGTTGCTTGAGCCGTTATGGAATGAGCTGTTGGAGACGGCGGTCTTGGTCATGGCCTTGTTGACTGTGATCGGTGGCCTGGCGCTGGGCTTGGGCTATGGGCTGGCGCGACGCCTCAAGCAGGTGGCGGTGGAGGCCCGATTGGCATTGACTCAGGAGCCCAAAGCACTGGCGTGGCCAACGACCACCCGGATCACAGAGCTCGATGAGCTTCGCGACAGCCTGACCCAATCGGAGTCCTATCGGCAGATGGTCCAGACCGAAGTCAGGAAACGGACCGAGGAATTGTCATTGGCACAACAGCAACTGAGGGCGTTTGCCATCCAGCAGGAAGAGGCCATTGAAAATGAGCGTCTGCGCATCGCGCGTGAAGTGCATGACCAGCTGGGCGCGGTGTTTACTGGCGTCTCTTTGATAGTCAATGGGCTGGAGAACCTGGAGCCCACCAGGAAGGCGCAACTGCAGCAGGCGCTGCTCACGGGCGTCAAAACGGCCCAAAGAATCACCGCCGAACTGCGCCCACCACTGCTCGATGAGCTGGGCCTGGCAGCAGCAGTGCTGGAAATGACCAAGGCCACACTGGGCCAGGCGGGCATCGTCTGCAATGTGGCGCTGGGAGATGATGATCGACTCAATGCACAGCAAAGAATCGGGTGCTACAGAATCATCCAAGAGGCCATCACGAATGTGCTGCGGCATGCCCAGGCAAGCTCCTGTTCCATCCTTGGCGGAGCCACAGCCGATGGGCATTTTGTCGTGGTAGTGGCAGACAATGGGATCATCAGCCCGGCAGACATCTCCAGTTTGAAAAGCTTTGGATTGAGGGGCATGCAAGAGCGTGCCAAATTGATGGGGGGTACCTTGACGTTCATACCGCTGGAACAGGGCTTGTCGGTGCGCGTCATGCTCCCTGTGCAAGCCCAAACCCAAGCCCCAGCCACCGAGGACAAGTCGTCCTGTACGCCATGAGTCAGGTGCAGCAGATGAGCAGCCACTACACATCGATTCTGATCGTCGAAGACCATCCGATTGTCCAGATGGGTCTGACCCAGTTGATTGCCGCCCACTGGCCGCAGGCCCAGGTGGATTGTGCCGGGACCATGGAGCAAACCCAGAAGTGCCTGGAACAGTCGACTTACGACATCGCCTTGCTCGATCTGCATTTGCCAGACGCCAGTGGGCTGGAGTCACTGAACGCCCTCCAGCGTCAGGCACCCGGTTTGCCAGTGCTGGTCTTGAGCATGAGTGCCGAGGGGGTCTACGCTCAGCGGGCTTTCCAATTGGGGGCCGCAGGTTATTTGTCCAAAGACCGGGCGCCCTCCGAATTGATCACGGCGATGGAACACATTGCCCGCACTGGACGTTACATCACGGCCAGCGAGGCCCACCGGATGGTGGATGTTTTGACGGGCAATAGCCTGGGTTTGCCGCATGAGTCATTGTCTGCCCAGGAGTACCGTGTACTGGTCTTGCTCGCGCAGGGTCGGCGCATCAAGGAAATCGGTGATGCGATGCACTTGTCACCCAAGACCATCACTACCTACCGCGCCCGAATACTCAACAAACTGGGCGCTGCCAACAACGCGGATCTGGTTCAGTACTGCCTCAAGCACGCACTGGTGAGCAGCTGAACCCAGCCCCCAGGGTATTCAAGCCCTCACAGCCATTTGGCGACGGCAGCCGCCACCATGCTCAGGATCAGGGTGCTGGTGATGGGGATCTGCCAGTCGCGCCCAAACAGGCGAAAGTTGAGGTCGCCCGGCAGGCGGCCAAAGCCCAGTTTTTGCAGCCAAGGCTGGAGGCCACTGAAGATGACCAGCGCCAGCAGGGTGACCAAAAACCAGCGGATCATGGCTACAGACGGTGCGTGCGGTCGCCACGGGCAAAGCCGGTGGCCGCCCAATCCTGGGTGGCCAGGCCGATCACCTTGAACAGCTCCCCCATTTCGTGCTCGTTGACCAGTCGAGCCGCCTGCACCCGCTCGGACAAAGGCGCCGCCTCCATGGCTTGCGTGAGCCCCAGGTTGAACAGAAAGTGCGCCTGACAGGTGTAGCCCAACACCTCCAGCCCGGCGTTTTGCGCCGCCACGGCCACGCCGGTGAAGTTCACATGCGCGGTCACGTCTTTGAGGCCCACCTTGTCCAGCGGGTTGTCGTCGGCCTGGTGCAGGTGGTGGCACATCACCGTGCCCATGTGGCGCTGCGGGTGGTAGTACTCGGCCTCCGGAAAACCGTAATCCAGCAAAAAGGCGGCGCCACCGCGTCCGGCCCGCATGCGCTCGGCCAGGCTGGCGATGAAAGCCTCGGCCTGGGGGTGGATTTCGGTCAGGTAGTCGTGTTCGCCTTCGATCTCGATGGGCGGACGCAAGGCCGTGGGGCGGTCGGCCCAGGCAAAACCTTCGCCATGGGCCACCACGCCGCGCTCGTGCCAGACGCCGCTTTGGCGCACCAGCAGCTGCACCGGCATCGCGTCCAGCACCTCGTTGCCCACCACCACGCCCTCCAAGGCGTCGGGCCAGGTGTCCAGCCAACGCACCTTGTGGGCATGCACGGCCAGGGTCTGTGCCTGGCGCGCACGCAGCGTGCCCGACAAGTCGATGATGGTGTAGCGACGCACCGCATCGCCCAGACTGTCCAGCAGTTGCAGGGCCAGCGCGCCGGTCCCGGCACCAAACTCGAACACCTCATCCGTCCCGGTCTGCACCAGCGCCTCGCGCACCTGCACGGCCAGGGTCTGGCCGAACAAGGGCGTCAAGCCGGGGGCGGTGACAAAGTCGCTGCCGCTGGCGGGCATGGCGCCAAACTTTTGCAGATCGTTGGTGTAGTAGCCCACACCCGGCTCGTACAGGGCCATGGCCATGAAACGGTCAAAGGGCAACCAGCCGTCGGCCTGGGCAATGGCGGTATGCAGGCGGGCCTGGAGTTCGGGCAGAAAAGCGGGAGATGTGTCGGTCACCGGGCAATTGTCGCGCATGCCTGGCAGGCGGCACCCCACGGTCCCACGGGAAAAGGCCATCGGGGATAATGACCCCACGTCTGGCCCTCCCGCAGGGCCACTGGCCTGAGCCCTGCCCGACCTTGAACCACCTCCCTTTGAAAACCGTCCTCATCACCGGCGGCGCCCTGCGACTGGGTGCCCAGCTGTGCCAGGCCTTCGCGCAAGCGGGCTGGCAGGTCTGGTGCCACTACCAGCACTCGGCCTCGGCGGCCCAGGCCCTGCAGCAGGAACTGCAGGCCACTGGCGCAGTGGTGCATCTGGTGCAGGCCAACCTGGCCTTGGCCGATGAGCGCGAACGGATGATGCGCCACATCGAAGCACGCACCGGCGCGCTGGATGCCCTGGTCAACAACGCCTCACTGTTCGAGCCAGACACCGGGTTGGACATGAACCTGTCAGGCGCACGCGAACAGTTCGAGGTCAACCTGCTGGCCCCACTCTCGCTGGCTGCGCTCATGGCCTGCCAGAGCGCGCCACACGCCGCACCTGGCCAGCGCAGTGTGGTGCATGTGCTCGACCAGAAGGTGTTCAACCTGAATCCCGACTATTTCTCGTACACGGTGAGCAAGCTGGCGCTGGAGCGCGCAGTGGCCCTGCAGGCGCAGGCTCTGGCCCCTGCCCTGCGCGTGTGTGGCGTGGCGCCGGGCCTGATGTTTCAGAGCGGCCCGCAAACACCCGAAAATTTCGAGCGCGCCAGCCGTGTGAACCTGTTGCGCGCGCCGCTGGACCCCGCCCAGGTCGCCGCCACCTGCCTGTTTCTGGCCAACAACCCCTGCATCACCGGCAGCACCCTGTGTGTGGACAACGGCCAGCACCTGGTGCCGCTCGCACGCGACGTGATGTTTGCGGTTGACGCGCCCCCTACCCCGTCAGCGATGCCATGAGCGATCCCCTGTCCCAGCTGGCCCTGAGCTGCCGGCGCCTGTTTCTTCGCAACCATGTGGTCGATGTGCGCATCGGCGCGCACGACTTCGAGCAGCACGCGCCGCAGCGCATCGTCTTCAATGTGGAGCTGTTCGTGCCTTTGAGTGCCAGCACGCCTGCGCGCGACCACTTGTCAGAGGTGGTGGACTACGACTATGTGCGGCAGGTGATTGCCGATCGCGTGGCGCGTGGCCACATCGTGCTGCAGGAAACCCTGTGCGACGACCTGATGGATCAACTCATCGCCCACCCTGGCGTGCAGGCCGTGCGCCTGTCCAGCTGCAAACCTGATGTTTACCCCGACTGCGAAGGCGTGGGGGTGGAGATCGTTCGAATCAAAGAGACCCGCACATGCTGAACCGCGGCCTGCAAACCCTCTCGCTCACCGGTCTGCGCTTTGACGCAAACCTGGGCATCCTCGAACACGAGAAAACCGACCCGCAGCCGATCCAGGTGGACGCCGAGCTCAACATGGGCACCCAGCCCCTGCTGCCCAGCGACGACGACATCGGCCATGTGCTGGACTACCGCAAGGTGCGCAAGATCATCATCGACGAATGCACCGCCGAGCATGTGAACCTGCTCGAAACCCTGATCGGCAAACTGGCCAACCGCCTGATGCAGCTGCCCGGCGTGCTGGGCGTGCGCGTGAAGATTGCCAAGCTTGAAATTTTTGAAGATTGCGAAGTCGCCATTCGCATGGAAACCGGACAGTGGTGAACCCCATGAACGCTAGCCCCGAAAACACCTGGATCGAAGCCGATGACGCGGCCGCTCAGAAGAAGATCGAACGTGAAGCACACAAGCTCGAAAAACGCCTGTGCCGCCAAATGGGCCAGGCCATCAGTGACTTCAACATGATCGAGGCGGGTGACCGCATCATGGTCTGCATGTCGGGCGGCAAGGACAGCTACGGCATGCTCGACATCCTGATGAAAATGCAGGCCCGTGCCCCGGTGGATTTCACCCTGGTGGCCGTCAACCTCGACCAGAAGCAACCCGGTTTTCCCGACCACATCCTGCCGGCTTATCTGAAAGAACTCGGCATCGAGTTCCACATCGAGACGCAGGACACCTACTCCATCGTCAAGGACAAGATTCCTGAGGGCAAGACCATGTGCAGCCTGTGCTCGCGCCTGCGCCGCGGCATCCTGTACCGGGTGGCGCGCGAGCTGGGGTGCAACAAGCTCGCGCTGGGCCACCACCGCGACGACATGCTGCAGACCTTCTTCCTGAACATGTTCTTTGGCGGCAAGCTCAAGGGCATGCCCCCGAAGCTGGTGAGCGACAACGGCGAGTTCATGGTGATCCGCCCGCTGGCCTATGTGGCCGAGACCGACCTGCAAAAATGGGCAGCACACCGGCAGTTCCCCATCATCCCCTGCACGCTGTGCGGCAGCCAGGAAAACCTGCAGCGCCAGGTGGTGGGCAACATGCTGCGCGACTGGCAAAAAAAGCACCCTGGCCGGATCGAGAACATGTTTGCCGCGCTGCAAAACGTGGTGCCCTCGCACCTGATGGATGCCAAGTTGCACGACTTCAAAAACCTGCAAATCACGGGGATTGCCGACGAAGCTGGCGACAAAGCCTTCGATGAGGAAGAATTCACCGAAGCCTCCTTGCCTGGCATCCAGGTCATCTCGATGAATTGACAAGCCCATGAAACGCTTTACCGCCTTGCTCGCCCTTGCTTTGGTCGCCTTGCTGTCAGGTTGCGCCAGCATGCGCATGGTAGACAGCACCGTGCAGGCGGTGGCCAATGTGCCACCTGGTGTGCTGCTGCAAGGTGCGCATTACCGCTTTGAGCGCCTGCCCTCGCAAGCGGGTAACCCCGAAGCCGGTTTGGCCGAGCAGCAGGCCGAGCAGGCGCTGGCGGCAGTGGGGCTTGTGCGCGACGATGCAGGCGCGCAAATCAGTGTGCTGGTGGGCTTTGCAGGCTCGCAATACCTGGCCGACCCCTGGGGCCACCCCTTGTCCAACACCTGGGGCAGCATTTCCATTGGCCGTGGCGTGCCCTGGGGCTCCGGCGTGGGCGTGGGCATGGGCATGCGTTTTCCGCCGCCCACGCAATACCGGCGCGAAGTCAGCCTGATCCTGCGCGACCTGAAATCTGGCCAGGTGCTGTATGAAACCCGTGCCCGCCACGATGGCCCCTGGAGTGACAGCGTCACCATCTTCGCCACCCTGTTCAAGGCGGCGCTGGCCCACTTCCCCAACCCGCCTGCAGGCATGCAGCGGGTCAACATCGAAATCCCCCGCTGAACATGCAAGCCACCCGCATCCTGGCCATCCGCCACGGCGAAACCGCCTGGAACGTGGACACCCGCATCCAGGGCCAGTTGGACATCCCCCTGAACAAGACCGGTTTGCAGCAAGCGCGCTGGATGGCGCAAGCCCTGGCCGAACGCGATGCACTCCAGGCCATCTACGCCAGTGACCTGTCGCGTGCCCACGTGACCGCACAAACCCTCGCCAACCAGGTGGGGCTGGCCGTCACGGCGCACACCGGCCTGCGCGAACGTGCTTTTGGCGACTTTCAGGGCCGTACCTTTGCCGAAATCGAAGTTGAGCTGCCCGATGACGCCCACCACTGGCGCAAACGCACGCCCGAATGGACGCCACCGGGCGCGGGCGAATCGCTCATCGCCTTGCGCGAGCGCGTGCTGGCCACCGTGGACGAGCTGGCTGCGCGCCATGTGGGCCAGCAAATTGCCTTGGTGGCCCACGGCGGAGTGATGGACGTGCTCTACCGCGCTGCCACCCGCCTGGACCTGCAGGCCCCGCGCACCTGGCTGCTGCCCAACACGGCCGTCAACCGGCTGCTGTGGACGCCGCAGGGCCTGAGCCTGGTGGGCTGGGCCGACACCAGCCATCTGGACGCGCAGACCCGCGACGAAACGACGACCTGACCCTCTGTAGGCGATGACCTGCGGATTGCCCCAGGCCCCCATCGCCAGCAGGGCTGGCTCCTACAACGAATCCCCACTCGCCTTGGGCGGCGTGACCCCCAGGTGCCGGAAGGCCGCCAGGGTGGCAATGCGCCCGCGCGGCGTGCGCTGCAGATAGCCCTGCTGGATCAGGTAGGGCTCGATCACGTCTTCGATCGTGTCGCGCTCTTCGCCAATGCTGGCCGCGATGTTGTCCAGCCCGACCGGGCCACCGTCAAAACGGTGGATCACGGCCTCGAGCAGCTTGCGGTCCATCAGGTCAAAGCCTTCGGGATCGACATCGAGCATGGACAGCGCCGCCTTGGCCATGGCCTGGGTGATGCGGCCATCGCCCTTGACCTCGGCATAGTCGCGCACGCGGCGAAGCAGGCGGTTGGCGATGCGCGGCGTGCCGCGTGAGCGGCGGGCGATCTCGAACGAACCTTCGGCGTCAATCGGCGCTTTGAGCAAACCGCTGCTGCGCGTCACGATGCGCGACAACTCCTCGGGCGTGTAGAACTCCAGCCGCGAGACGATGCCAAAACGGTCACGCAGCGGGTTGGTCAGCATGCCCGCGCGGGTGGTGGCGCCGACCAGGGTGAAGGGTTGCAGATCGAGCTTGATGGAACGTGCTGCCGGCCCCTCGCCGATCATGATGTCGATCTGGTAATCCTCGAGTGCGGGGTAGAGGATTTCCTCGACCACGGGTGAGAGGCGATGGATCTCGTCGATGAAGAGCACATCGTTGCGCTCCAGATTGGTCAGCAGCGCCGCCAGGTCCTTGGGCTTTTCGAGCACCGGGCCGCTGGTCTGGCGCAGGTTCACACCCAGTTCGGCCGCAATGATGTGGGAAAGCGTGGTCTTGCCCAGGCCAGGTGGGCCAAAGAGCAGCACATGGTCGAGCGGTTCCTCGCGCTTTTTGGCCGCGCCGATGAAGATTTCCAGCTGCTCGCGCACCTTGGCCTGGCCCACATACTCTTCAAGGTGTTTGGGCCGCAGGGCACGTTCGATGGCTTCTTCGCTGTTGGACACGGGCGCGGCCGACACCACACGGGGGGTCGGTGGCAGCGCAAAGTCGTCGGTCTTGATGCTCATGACAGCATTGTCTTACTTGGCCAGCGCCTTGAGCGCCAGCTTGATGCCCTCGCTCACGCCCACATCCTGGGGCAAGCCCTTGAGCGCTGCAGCGGCTTCCTTGTCGCTGTAGCCCAGCGCCACCAGCGCCTGCTGGATGTCGCCCTGCGCATCGCCCACGGCAGCGGCCGGTGCACCAATGTCGGCACCCAGTTTGCCCTTGAGTTCGAGCAGCAGGCGTTCGGCGGTTTTCTTGCCGATGCCCGGCACCTTGACCAGACGACCCGCCTCCTGGCTGGTCACGGCCTGCGCCAGCTCGGACACGCTCATGCCCGACAGGACAGACAGCGCGGTGCGCGGGCCCACTCCCGAAATCTTGATGAGCTGGCGAAAGGCCTCGCGCTCGGCGGCCGTGCCAAAACCGTAGAGGATCTGCGCGTCCTCGCGCACCACAAAGTGCGTGAGCAGACTGACCTTCTCGCCGGTGGCCGGCAGGTTGTAGAAGGTGCTCATGGGCACATTGACCTCGTAGCCCACGCCGTGGCAGTCGACGATGACTTCGGGCGGGTTCTTGTCGGACAGAAGGCCGGTGAGTTTGCCGATCATGGGTGGGAAAGCCTTGCTTGGACGGTCTGGAGGAAAATCGGGGGGTTCGGCGCACTCAGCGCGCCACCACGGGATTATCAACTTGATCGTTCGCCACACCTTCACCCCGCACAACAACACCCGCCTGTCGCACCTGTGCGGCCCGATGGACGCGCACCTGCGCAGCATCGAGGCCGGCTTGCAGGTCAGCATCGCGCACCGACACGAGCAGTTCAAGGTCGACGGCCCCAAGGCCCAGGCCCAGCAGGCCATGGAATTGCTGCAGGCGCTTTACGAAATGGCCGAGCGCCCGATTGCCGCCGACACCGTGCAGCTGATGATGACCGGCGAGGGCGAAGACACGGGCGATCAACCCGCCCTGCACACCCGCCGCGCCGACCTGAAGGCGCGCACGCCCACCCAGGCGGCCTACCTGGACAACATCGCCCGGCACGACATCACCTTCGGGATTGGCCCGGCCGGCACCGGCAAGACCTACCTGGCGGTGGCCGCAGCGGTGGACGCGCTGGAGCGCAGCAGCGTGCAGCGCATCGTGCTGACCCGCCCGGCCGTCGAGGCTGGCGAGCGCCTGGGTTTTCTGCCTGGTGACCTGTCGCAAAAGGTGGACCCCTACCTGCGCCCGCTGTACGACGCGCTGTACGACCTGATGGGTTTTGACAAGGTGCAAAAGGCTTTTGAGCGCAATGCGCTGGAAATCGCGCCGCTGGCCTTCATGCGCGGGCGCACGCTCAACAACGCCTTCATCATCCTGGACGAGGCACAGAACACCACCCCCGAGCAGATGAAGATGTTCCTCACACGCATCGGCTTTGGCGCCAAAGCGGTGATCACCGGCGACGTGAGCCAGATCGACTTGCCCAAAGGGCAACTCAGCGGCCTGATCGACGCCGAACGCGTGCTCAAGCGCGTCAAGGGCATTGCCATGACCCGCTTCACGAGCGCCGACGTGGTGCGCCATCCGCTGGTGGCCCGCATCGTCGATGCCTATGACGCCCAAGGCAGCACCGCGCTGCGTGACCGCAGTGCCGTGCGCCGACGCACCACCTCCGAGGAATGAAGATGGCTCTCCAGCAACTCCAACTGTCCCTGCAATTCGGCGACATCCCCCACGCCGCCCGCCACCGCGCAGCCCTGCCCCGCCACTTTGTGACGCGCTGCATCCGCCATGCCCTGGCCCTGGACGCCGAGATCACGGTGCGCATCGTCGGCGAGGAAGAGGGCCGCGAACTCAACAAGGCTTACCGCCAAAAAGACTACGCCACCAATGTGCTGACGTTTGACTACGCCCAAGCGCCCGTGGTCATGGCCGATCTGGTGCTGTGTGCCCCGGTGGTGGCCCAAGAGGCCAGGGAACAGGGCAAGACCCTGGCCGCGCATTACGCGCATTTGCTGGTGCACGGGGCTTTGCACGCCCAGGGCTGGGACCACGAGACCTCGAAAGCCGATGCCGAGGAGATGGAGGCTTACGAGGTGGAAATCCTCGCTGGCCTGGGTCTTCGCAATCCCTATCGCTGATTTTGCGTGGGTGAGGTCTCTGTCTGGGTGGGGGCCTGGTTTCTCATGGAGGGGTACCACAAATCGTCACCCGGCCCCACCCAAACAGAGACCGTAGTGCATTCAACCCCTTGTGCTCTGACGTTCTGAATCACCACCGAGGTGCGAGAGGGGATGCGGCAGGTGACGATTTGCGGTACCCCGCCATGAGGAACCTGCCGCATCCCCTCTCGCACCGGCGGCCGCAAAAGCCAACAGTCAGATCAAGCGCACCTTCACGCTCTTGCCCTTGATCTTCCCGCGCGACAGCTGAACGCAGACGTTCTGAGCCAACTCGGCCTGAACCGCCACATAGGTCGAAAACTCGTTGACGTTGATCTTGCCCACCTGCTCGCGCGTCAAACCGCATTCGCCGGCCAGGGCGCCCATCACGTCACCGGGACGGATCTTCTCCTTGCGCCCGCCCACGATCTGCAAAGTGCGCATCGGCGGCAACAAACGCCCCCCGGCCGCAGGCTTGAAACTGTCCAGCGCCTGCCAATTGGACGCCTGCCCCTGCAGCACCTCGATCTTGCCCACCCGCCCCATCTCGTCCATGCTGGAGAGCGTGATGGCCAGGCCCTCGGCATCGCCCCGACCGGTGCGGCCGATGCGGTGGATGTGCACCTCGGGGTCGGGCGTCACGTCCACGTTGATCACGGCTTCCAGGCCCTCCACATCCAGCCCGCGTGCCGCCACATCGGTGGCCACCAGGACCGAACAGCTGCGGTTGGCAAACTGCACCAGCACCTGGTCGCGCTCGCGCTGCTCCAGCTCGCCATACAGCGCCAGCGCCACATGGCCTTGCGCCTGCAGCACCTCGACCAGATCGCGGCACTGCTGTTTGGTATTGCAAAACGCCAGCGTGCGTTCAGGACGGAAGTGCGCCAGCAGCTGCGACACCGCGTGCAGGCGCTCGGTCTCGGCCACCTCTACAAAAATCTGGCGGATCTTGTGCGCACTGTGCAGGGCTTCGACCTTGACCGTCTGCGGCGCACGCATGAACTGCGCGGCCAATTTGGCAATGCCCTCGGGGTAGGTGGCCGAGAACAGCAGGGTCTGCCGGTCTTTGGCGCATTGGCGCACCACCTTGGCGATGTCGTCGAAAAAGCCCATGTCCAGCATGCGGTCGGCTTCGTCGAGCACCAGCGTGTTCACGCCCGCCAGGCTGAGCGAGCCACGCTCCAGATGGTCCAGGATGCGGCCGGGCGTGCCCACCACGATGTCGGCACCGTATTCCAGACTTTGCACCTGGCCGCGCAGGGCCACGCCGCCGCACAGGGTCACCACCTTCACATTGGGGCGTGCACGGGCCAGGCGGCGGATTTCTTGCGTGACCTGGTCGGCCAGTTCGCGCGTGGGACACAGCACCACGGCCTGCACCGCCGCACCGGGGGCGCCCGCTGTTTGCAGGCGTTCGACCAAGGGCAGGCCAAAGGCCGCCGTCTTGCCGCTGCCGGTGCTGGCCTGGGCGATCAGGTCTTGCCCTGCCAAGGTGATGGGCAGGCTGGCCGCCTGGATGGGTGTCATCCGGGTGTAGCCCAGCTGCTCCAGGTTGGACAGGGATGCAGGGGACAGGCGCAGCGCGCCAAAGCCGTCCGAAGACGCAGAAGGAGAAGTCATGCCTGGATTATCCGGGCATGACCGCCTGCGGACTCACTTGTTGCGCAAATCGACCACGCGCTTGGCCTTGCCCTGGCTGCGTTCAACGCCGCCTTCGGCCTTGAGCTCGATCTCGACGCTCGAACCGATGTAGACCTTGATCTCGTGCTGCAGCATCTTGGCCGCCGCGCGGGCCTCGATGCCCTCGGGCGACACGCCGGGCTTGGTCTCGACCAGCACCTTGAGGTTGTCCATCGGACCGTCGCGCGTGAGCACGCACTGGTAGTGCGGCGCCAGTTCGCTGCGCTTCAAGATCAGCTCTTCGATCTGGCTGGGGAACACGTTCACGCCCCGGATGATCATCATGTCGTCGCTGCGGCCGGTGATCTTTTCCATGCGGCGCATGCCCGGGCGGGCGGTGCCGGGCAGCAGGCGCGTGAGGTCGCGCGTGCGGTAGCGGATGATGGGCAACGCCTCCTTGGTCAGGCTGGTGAACACCAGCTCGCCCATTTCACCGTCCGCCACCGGTTCACCCGTTTCGGGGTGGATGATCTCGGGGTAGAAATGGTCTTCCCAGATGGTCGGGCCGTCCTTGGTTTCGATGCACTCGCTGGCCACGCCCGGGCCCATCACCTCGGACAGACCGTAAATGTCCACCGCATCGATGCCTGCGCGCTTTTCGATCGCACGGCGCATGTCGTTCGTCCAGGGCTCGGCACCGAAGATGCCGATGCGCAACGAGCTGCTGGCGGGGTCAATCCCCTGGCGCTCGAACTCGTCGGCAATCGCCAGCATGTAGCTGGGCGTGACCATGATGATGTCGGGCTTGAAGTCCTGAATCAGCTGCACCTGGCGCTCGGTCTGACCGCCGCCAAAAGGCACCACCGTCAGGCCCAGTTTTTCGGCGCCGTAGTGCGCGCCCATGCCACCGGTGAACAGACCGTAGCCGTAGCTGATGTGCACCAGATCGCCCGGTTTGGCACCGCCTGCGCGGATGCTGCGCGCCACCACCGTGGCCCAGGTGTCGATGTCTTTGAGCGTGTAGCCCACCACCGTGGGCTTGCCCGTGGTGCCGCTGGAGGCGTGGATGCGGGCGCATTGCTCGCGCGGCACCGAGAACATGCCAAAGGGGTAGCTGTCGCGCAGGTCGGCCTTGGTGGTGAAGGGGAACTTGGCGATGTCGGCCAGGCTCTTGCAGTCGTCGGGGTGCACACCCGCCGCGTCGAACTTGGCACGGTACACCGGCGAGTTGGCGTAGGCGTGGTGCAGGGTCTGCTGCAGGCGCTTGAGCTGCAGGCTGCGCATCTCGTCGATGCTGGCCTTTTCAATCGGCTCCAGGGGAAAGGTCTTGGTCGTCATCAAAAACTCCAACTTAATCAGTTGGGGACAGAGCTGAAGATCTGTCCCGCAAAGTCATTCCGAAGTGGACAGAGCTGAAGATCTGTCCCGCAAAGTTGCTTATTCTGGAAATACGGTGCCCGGGATCTGGGCGCTCTTGCCGCGGAACATGGCCACGACTTCACCGTTCTGGTTGGTGACTTTCATGTCGTAGATGCCATGGCGGCCACTCAGGGTCTGCTCCACGCCCTCGCAGGTCAGCACATCGCCCAGCTTGCCCGGGCGCAGGAACTCGATGCTGCAGCCTGCCGCCACGGCATTCTTGTTGTAGCTGTTGCAGGCAAAGGCAAAAGTCGAATCGGCCAGGGTGAAGATGAAGCCCCCGTGGCAGATCTTGTGGCCATTCAGGTGCAGTGCCTTGACCTCCATGCGCAGCACGGCGCGGCCCGGTTCGCAAACCAGCAACTCCATGCCCATGGTGTCCTTGGAGGCCACGTCCACCGGGAACATGGTTTCACCCACCTTGCGGGCGATCTCTTGCGGTGTCATGTCATTCCCCCTTGAACTGCGGCGCGCGCTTTTGCAGGAAGGCATTCACGCCTTCCATGTAGTCGTGGGTCTTGCCCAGGGCCGACTGCGTGTCGCGCTCGACATTCAGGTGCTCATCGAGCGAGCGGGTGCCGGCACCGGCCAGCAGGTGGCGCGTGGCCACCAGGGCTTTTGTCGGCATGACCGCGAGTTTTTCGGCCAGGGCCACGGCCGCGGCCAGCGGGTCTTCGGCCACCTGCCAGATCAGGCCCCATTCCAGGGCTTTGTCAGCGGTCAGTTTGTCGCCGGTCATGGCCAGGGCCATGGCACGGGCCAGGCCCAGGCGCTCGACCAGCAGCCAGCTGCCGCCCGCGTCCGGAATCAGGCCGATCTTGCTGAAGGCCTGCACAAAGCTCGCCCCCGGCGCGGCCACGGCGATGTCGCAGGCCATGGCGATCGAGGCACCGGCACCTGCCGCCACGCCGTTCACCGCCACCACCGTGGGCAATTTCAAAGACTGCAGGCGGCGTGTGGTGGGGTTGAATTCCTGCTCGATCACCGGACCGGGGTCGGCCCGTTCAAGCAGGCCGGGGCCGGGCGTGAAATCGAGTTCCGACAGGTCCAGCCCGGCGCAAAAGCCACGGCCCGCGCCGGTCAGCACCAGGGCGCGGATGTGCGGCGCGGCTTCGGCGCGGTCCAGCGCCGCGCGCAGGCGCTGGTGCATTTCGCGGGTAAAGCTGTTGAGCGCTTGCGGGCGGTTGAGCGTGACAACAGCCACCGCACCGCGCTCTTCGTAGAGCACGGAGGCAGAGGTCGAATCGGTCATGGAGATCTCCTTGGGGGCTGAATTTACCATTAACCGACCGATCGGTTGGTTAATGTTTTCCCTAGGGCCAAGGCCCTGGCCTCCCGGCGACAGAAAAACACAAGATCCCTTGGTTATAGTGGGCTCGACACAGACACTTTATCCTCCGGAGTCCTCATGAGCTACGAAAACATCGAAGTCCGCGTCGAAGGCGGCAAGGTCGGCATCATCACCCTCAACCGCCCCAAGGCGCTGAATGCCCTCAACAGCCCGCTGATGGACGAGCTGGGCGCTGCCCTCAAGGCTTTTGACGCCGACGAAGCCATTGGCTGCATGGTCATCACCGGCAGCGAAAAGGCTTTTGCCGCGGGTGCCGACATTGCGGCCATGGCCAAGTACAACTTCCACGAGGTCTACAAGCAGGACTTCATCACCCGCAACTGGGAAACCATCCGCACCATCCGCAAGCCCGTGATCGCCGCCGTGGCCGGTTTTGCCCTGGGTGGCGGTTGCGAACTGGCCATGATGTGCGACTTCATCATCGCCGCCGACAACGCCAAATTCGGCCAGCCCGAGATCAAGATCGGCATCATCCCCGGCGCGGGTGGCACGCAGCGCCTGCCGCGTGCGATTGGCAAGTCCAAGGCCATGGACATGGTGCTCACGGCCCGCATGATGGACGCCACCGAGGCCGAACGCGCCGGTCTGGTCAGCCGCGTGGTGCCGCTGGACAAGCTGATGGACGAAGCCCTGGGCGCCGCCCTGGTCATCTGCGGCATGGGCCAGCTGGCCACCATGGCCGCCAAGGAAAGCGTCAACCGCGCCTTTGAGGGCGGCCTCTCCGACGGCGTGATGTACGAGCGCCGCATGTTCCACGCGCTGTTCGCCACCGCCGACCAAAAGGAAGGCATGGACGCCTTCCTGAACAAGCGGGCACCGAATTTCGTCAACGGCTAAGCCTTGAACATGGCCTCCATCTCGCGCCGCACCTTGTAGGCGTCAGTGGTGGTGTCCATGGCCACATCGTCCCAGCTCAGCGACTGGCCTTTCTTGACCGGGCGCACCACCTTGACCTGGTGCGCCAGCCCCAGCGGCAAGCCGCCCAGCTTTTGCGAAGTGACGGCGGGCAGCAGCTTGCCCCAGACGGTGTAGCCGCCTTCGCCGTCGAGCATGTCGCCGGGTTTGAGGTCGCGCTTGGCGGTGGCCACCACATCGGCGTTCCAGCCGGTGGCCACGCCGGTGGGCTCGCCGCGCACGGCCACGCTGGCCACCGACACCCCCACTTCCAACCCGATCAGGTGCCAACGCTTGTAGAGCGTGAAGTAGCGGCCCGTCGGGTCGGTGTGGGCGTTGTATTCCTCAAAGCAGTTCTTGATGTACTCGGTCTCGGCTTCGACCGTGACCCACACGCCCATGCGGATGTCGTAGGGGATCTTGCGGCCATCGGGCTCGAGCGAGGAAATCACTTCGACCATGCCTTTTTTCTCCAGCACGCCGCCTTCGCTGCGCGGACGCGTCACATACGGGATGTCCTCCACGCTGGCAGGCGGGTAGAGCAGCCCGTCGCTGGGCACCGCCAGGCCGGTGGCGTTGGACACGGCGGTGCTTTCGATGCTGGGCTTGGAGCCATCCAGAAAGCTGTTGAACATCGTGGGGTTGAGACCGCCGCGCGCGGCCTGCTCGGGCGTGAGGCCGTAGTAGCCCCAGACCGTCTCAGGGGTCGACTCGCAAAAGTGCGGCAACCACTTGTGCCCGCGCCCAGCGGCCACCACCGGAAAGCCGCAGGTCCGCGCCCAGTCCACCAGGTCGCAGATCATGGCGGGTTGGTCACCATAGGCCAGCGAATAAATCACCCCCGCCTGCGCCGCCTTGCGCGCCAGCAAGGGGCCGCAAAAGGCGTCGGCCTCCACCGTCACGTTGACCACATGCTTGCCCTGGGCAAAGGCGTCCAGGATGTGGTCCACCGCCGCGACGGGGTTGCCGGTGCACTCCACCACGATGTCGATCTGCGGCAAGCTGGTCACGGCGCGCCAGTCCTCGGTGACCCAGGTGGTGCCGTTTTTGAGGGCCTCGGCCGCGCTGGCGGCCTGCGCCTGTTCGGGTTTCCAGCCCACGCGCGCCAGATTGGCGCGGGCGTTGTCGGGCGAGAGATCGGCAATCGCCACCAGGTGCACACCCGGCATGCGCGGCGCCTGCGCCAGGTACATCGAACCGAATTTTCCCGCGCCGATCAGGCCCACACGGATGGGTTTGTTGTCTGCGGCGCGTTGCTGGAGTTTGCTGTAGAGGTTCATGGCTCAGAGGAGGTGAAGTGGCCCAAGCTTCGCGTTGTATCGCCCCAGTTCAGGCCCAGGTGTCACCTGCGGCATAGTGGGGCCGCCATAATTTGGCGCATCCGCTTCTTGCGCCTTGACCGACCATGCCCCGCTTCATCACCTTCACGCCCAACCCGGCGCTCGACATTGCCACTGTGGTGGATCGACTGGAGGACACCCACAAGCTGCGCTGCGATGTGCCCCAGGTGCACCCGGGCGGCGGCGGCATCAATGTGGCGCGGGTGTTGCACCGGCTGGGCGCCGATGTGCTGGCCCTGTACGCTGCAGGTGGCAGCACCGGCCAGAGAGTGCATGCCCTGCTGCAGGCCGAGGGCGTGCCCGACCAGATGCTGATGGTGGCGGCCGACACCCGCGAGAGCTTCACTGTTCACGAGCGCAGCAGCGGGCGCGAATACCGTTTTGTGTTGCCAGGCCCTGTGCTGAGTGCCGCCGAGTGGCAGGCTTGCCTGGCACCGCTGGATGCGCTCGAACCGGCCCCGGCCTGGGTGATTTCAAGTGGCAGCCTGCCGCCCGGCGTGGGCGAGGACGGCCATGCGCAAGTGGCCCGGCTGGCACAGCGCCGGGGGGCGCGAGCGGTGGTGGACTGCGCTGGCCCGGCCTTGCGGGCAGCGCTGCAGGCAGGGGTCTGGCTGTGCAAGCCCAGCTTGCGCGAACTGGCCGACCTGGTCGGCGCCGAGCCACAAACGCCAATGCAGCAAATGCAGGCCGCACGCACCTTCATGGCGCAAGGCCAGGCCCAGATGGTGGCACTGTCGCTGGGCGCCGGCGGCGCCATGCTGGTCACCGCGCAGGCATGCCTGCTGGCCGAAGCCCTGCCGGTGACAGTGGCCAGCAGCGTGGGGGCGGGGGACAGTTTTCTGGCGGGCCTGGTCTGGGCACTGGATGGTGGCCACACCCTGCACGAAGCTTTGGCCACCGCGATGGCGGCAGGCGCCTCGGCGGTCATGGCCTCGGGCACCGCGCTGTGCCAAGCCGATGCGGTGCGCGCGCTGCGTCAGCAAGTGCGCATTCGTCCGCTGGGGACGTGAAGAGCCCTCAGTCCAACGCCGTGGGGGCTTGGCCTGGCGCATCCCCCTCGGGCGATTCCTGGGTTTCCTGAGGCTGCTCGCGCTCGATTTCGTCGCGCAAGAACTGCAGCACCGAGAACGGGGTTTCCAGCTTCAGGTCTTGAAAGCAAATGCGGTCCATCAAGGCCTGTGCCTGCTTGACGGCCTCGTAGGCGTCCATCTGCATGCGCTGGTAACGGGCGCCGAGCTCAAAAAAGAAACTCGCTTCCTCAAAGGGCAAATACACCCAAACGCTTTTGCTGCCCGACTTGATATCCTGGTATTCGCTCGCCTTGGGCGGCTCGGGCTTGTCCTCGCCGGCCACAATGGCCTGCGCCACACGCTCCTGCCAGTTGGCGGTCTGCTCGGCACCCGCCACAAAAGTTTTGTCCACATGGGCACGGATCAGCATGCCCATGCGCAGGCGCGCGCTACGGGCCTCGTGGGTGTCGGACGTCGTGGCGGTGACTTTTTCAAACAGCTCTTTGGCAAGCGGTTTGGGATCAGGCTCTGCAGATTTAAAAAAACTGAACATGACTTGGCTTGGAATAAGTCAATTCTAATGTAGCTGACAGTTTTTTTACTATTATGATTTTCACTACACCTGCCCAATGAAAAAGGCCGTCAGGTGATGTACCTGACGGCCTTTTTCGTGTGTCTTGGTGGAGATAGGTGGATTTGAACCACCGACCTCGGGGTTATGAATCCCGCGCTCTCACCAACTGAGCTATATCTCCAGAGGTCATGCAGAACCCAAGGCCCCGCAGAAAAAAGCGATTGTAGCCTACTTTGAAGCACCCACCCCGCCTGCGTCTTGACCTCCATCAAGGTGCCTGCGCTGTAAGCCTCTACAGTCAGGCCCTATGGGTTTCAAATTTGCAGAAAGTAAGGCATGCGAATGGACAAATGGCAACGCTGGGGTGTTTTGACTTTGGCACTGGGTCTGGGGTCGCTTGGCTGGGCGCAGGTGCCCATGCAAAAAGAGACCTACCCCACCATGAAGGTGCGCGAGCTGCCCGATGTGTTGCGTGCCCAGTGGAACCAGACCAAGCCCCAGATGAACAGCAACAGCCGCTGTGCGGCCGCCTTTGACAGCCACAGCGACTACGACCGCATGACACTCAAGTGCTCGGTCTACATCAAGCTGGGCGCCGTGGGCGCCCGGCGAGCCATGGGCTACTGCGAAGAAGACCGCGAAAAACTGCACATCCACGCCCCCTGCAAGATCGTGCTGGAGGAGTGACGTGCAGGCGCACCGCCCGCCGACTCAAGCCGTGAACCGCTGACGCAATTCGCGTTTGAGCAGTTTGCCGCTGGGGTTTTTGGGCAATGTCTCGGCAAAGACCACCCGCTTGGGCGCCTTGAAGTGCGCCATGTGTTGCACACAGTGGGCGATCACCGCCGCCTCGTCCAGGCTCTGCCCGGTCTTGACCACCACCACCGCCGTCACCGCCTCGACCCATTTGGCATCCGGCAGGCCGATCACCGCCACCTCGCTGACCTGGGGCAGGCGGTAAATCATTTCTTCCACTTCGCGGCTGGCCACGTTTTCGCCGCCGGTCTTGATCATGTCTTTCTTGCGGTCCACCACCGTGATGTAACCCTCGGCGTCGATGGTGGCCAGGTCGCCGCTGTGGAACCAGTCGCCCTCGAACGCCGCCCGGGTGCGCTCGTCGTCATGAAAGTAGCCCAGCATCAGGTGCGGCGAGCGGTGCACGATCTCGCCCACTTCACCCACCTGCACGTCTTGCATCTGGTCGTTGACCACTCGGGTTTCGACATTACGCACCGCCTTGCCGCACGAGCCGGGTTTGCGCAGCTGGTCTTCGGGGCCGAGCATGGTGGCCAGCGGCGCGATCTCGGTCTGGCCGTACAGGTTCCACAAACGCATGCTGGGCAGGCGCGTGGCCAGCTCTTTCATCACCTCCACCGGCATGATGGACGCGCCGTAATAGCCCTTGGCCAGCCCGGCCAGTTTGGCGGCGTCAAACAAGGGGGAGCGCAGCAAGGCGATCCAGACGGTGGGCGGGGCAAAAAAGCTGCTGATGCCGAATTTTTCGAGCATGGGCAGCAGGTTGTCGGGCGTGGGTTTGGAGGTGATGACGTTGGTGCTGCCCATGTAGATGGCCGGCCCGAAGAACACATCCAGCTGGGCGCAGTGGTAGAGCGGCAGCGCGTGCAGGGCCACGTCTGCTTCGGCGATTTCAGCGTCGATCACGCAGCTCACGTATTGCCACAGCACCGCGTCGTGCGTGAGCATGGCCCCTTTGGGGCTGGACTCGGTGCCGCTGGTGTAGACGATCTGCGCCACATCGGTGCTGGTCATCTTCAAGTCAGGCAAGGCGTCCCGGCAGGCGCAAAGCTGGTCAAAGCTGTGCATGCCGGGCACCGCCTCGCTGGGGTCCTCGCTGGGCAGCCAGATGAACTGCTGCACCTGTGTGTCCAGCTTGGCCGCAGCCTGCGCCAGCTCGGCCAGACCCGAGTCGGTGGCCAGTGTCTTGGCCCCGGCGTGGCGCAAGATGAACGCCACTTCGTCGGCCTTGAGCATGAAGTTGATCGGCACCATGACCGCGCCGCGGCGCGCCAGCGCAAAGCGCAGCGCGGCGAAACCGTGCGAATTGCGCGCCAGCACCGCCACCTTGTCGCCCTCGGCCACCCCCATGGACACCAGGCCGGCGGCCAGGCGGGAGACCAGGGCATCAAAGTCGGCATAGGTCCAGGTGACATCACCACAAACGATGGCCTTCTTGGCAGGCAGGCGCTGCGCCGTGCGGCGCAAGGTGTCGGCAATGGTCTGGCGGCGAACCACAGGGGCGATGGAATGCGGCGTGGGCGACATGGGGCAGTGCTCCTCGTATTTATGATCGGGTGATTGAAAACCGAAGACACGAGACCGACAAGTGGCGTTACCCCCAGCATCCCCCCGAAAACTGTCGCATACGCGAACTGTGGTGTACCGTGGCTACGACCGCGAAGATGGCCTGTGGGACATCGAAGCCGAACTCACCGATGTGAAGCCCTACACCTTCCAGGTGCCCAACGAAAAAGCCTTTCCGGCCCAGGAAGCCATCCATCACCTCAGCATCCGTCTGACCATCGACGACCAGATGCGGGTGCTGGCCGTGGACACCGCCATGGACCAGATTCCGCACCCCGAATGCAGCCAGGTGCCGCCCCATATGCAAAGCCTGGTGGGCGCCCGCCTGGGCCGTGGCTGGCGCAAGACCATCGACGAGAAAATCGGCGGCACCGCTGGTTGCACCCACCTGCGCGAAATGCTGTTCAACATGGCCACCGCTGCCTTCCAGACCTTGCCCTCGGGTCAATGGCATCGGCGCCAACTGCGCGGCGAGGCCCAGCCCGCCATCACCGAAGCCCCCTTCCATCTGGGTCACTGCATGACCTGGGCGCTGGACAGCCCCACCGTGGCACGCGCCTACCCGATGTTCTACAAGCCCCCGGAAAAAAAGGCCTGACCTTTTCAGGTCAGGCCCGCGTCACACCAGGGCGGCTTATTGCCAGGACACCGCTGCCAGGTCGTTGGCAAAAATCGGCGAACTGTGCCACAAGCCTTTGAGGCCTTTGCGGAAGACCGCAGCGTTGGATGGGTTGAAGATGAACACGTTGACCGCATCGCTGGCGATCTTGCGCTGCAAATCGCCAAACAGTTTGGCGCGTTCCTTGCGGTCGGTGGTGGCCGAGTGCTTGGCCGCGAGTTCACGGAAGGCAGGGTTGTCGTAGCCCCAGTAGTACTGCGGATTGGCGTAAGCCATGTAGTCCAGCGGCTCAACGTGGTTGATGACGGTCAGGTCAAAATTGCCCTTGAAAGCACCACTGAGCCACTGGGCCCACTCCACGTTCTCGATCTTGGCATTCACGCCGATCTTGGCCAGTTGGGCGGCCAGCACCTCGCCGCCTTTGCGGGCATAAGGGGGCGGGGGCAGCGTGAGCGTCACGTTCAGAGGCGTTTGCACACCCGCCTCTTTGAGCAAGGCCTTGGCCTTTTCCACATCAAAGGGGTATTGCGAAGTCAGGTCCACATAACCCGCGTCGGTGGGTGCCATGTGGCTGCCGATCGGCTTGGCGTTGCCTTCGAGCACTCCGTCGATGAAGGCTTTTTTATCGATGGCATGTGACAGCGCACGGCGCACGCGCACATCGTCAAAAGGTTTGCGTTTGTTGTTGATGGCCAAAATGCCCTTGCCTGCTGTGCTGCCCATCTCGACCACAAAGCGTTTGTCGCTCTGAAATTGCCCCAGGCTCTGGAAGGCGCCAAAACGCGGCATGCCGTCGATGTCGCCCGCCATCAGCGCGGCCACCTGCGCTGCGGGGTCGTTGATGAAGCGGAAGGTCACGCGGCGCAAGGCCACACGGGCAGCGTCCCGATAGCCATCCCACTTGCCCAGCACAATGCCCGAGCCCTTGGTCCACGATTCGAGCTTGTAGGGGCCGGTGCCCACCGGCTTGGTGGCCGCCGTGTCGGCGGTTTTGGGGTGCAGGATCACGGCGGTGTTCTCGCCCAGGCGAAACAGGAAATTGCCGTCGGGTTTGTCCAGCACGACCACCACCGAATGGGCATCGGGCGTGGAGATGTGGCTGATGTTGTTGAACACCGCACCCTTGGCCTTGTTGGTGCTCTTCTCGCCTTTGGCACGCTCAAAGCTGAACTTGACGGCAGAAGCATCGAAATCGGAGCCGTCCTGGAACTTGACGCCCTTGCGCAGCTTGAAGGAAAACGCTTTGCCGTCGGCGTCCATGGTCCAGCTCTCGGCCAGCAGCGGACTCACCGAGCCGTCCACATTGATCTTGGTCAGGCCTTCCAGAATGTTGTAGTGCACCACCTCGCCAATGGCGGCCGCCGGGGCCATGGTCGGGTCCAGGCTGGTGGGCTCCAGGGTCATGCCGAGCACGGCCGTGTCCTTGCGGGCCTGCGCCTGCGCAGGCACCGCGGTGACACCCAGTGCAACCAAGAGGCTTAAACACAAAGCGCCTGCATGGCGGCGGGAAAACTTTCGAATGAACGGGCTCATGTGGTCTCCTCAAACAAGGTGGTGTGGGCTGTGCCCCGGCACAGCGGCCAGCAAGGTTTGCGTGTACAGGTGGCGTGGGGACTGCAAAACTTCGGTTGCCCTCCCCTGCTCCACCACGCAGCCTGACTGCAATACTAAAACATCGTCGCACATGACCTGGACCACTGCCAGGTCATGGCTGACAAACAGATAACTCAGACCATGGCGCTCCTGAAGGTCCATCATCAGGTTCAGCACCTGCGCCTGCACCGACACATCGAGTGCGCTCACCGGCTCGTCCGCCACGATCAGGGCTGGCCGGGTGATCAGCGCCCGCGCAATCGCGATGCGCTGACGCTGTCCGCCCGAAAACTCATGTGGGTATTTGTCCAGATCGCCGCTGCGCAGTCCGACTTCGGCCAGCGCCTGCTGCACCTGCTCACGCAGTTCAGCCCGGCTGTGCCTGCGCTGCACCTGCAGCGGCTCCGAGACGATCTGCGCGACGGTTTGCCGAGGATCGAGCGAGCCATACGGATCCTGAAACACCATCTGAAAGTCGGCGCGCAAGGCCCGCAACGGCGCGGCAGACAGGGCATGGATGTCTTGCCCCTTGAACAGCACCTGCCCCGCACTGGGACGGTCCAGCGCCATCACCAGCCGGGCCAGGGTGGACTTGCCCGAGCCGGACTCGCCCACCACGCCCAGGCTGCGCCCGGCTTCCAGCCGCAGGCTCACATCGGCCAGAGCCTGCAAACCTTCGGGCCGGGCCCAAGGCGTGCTGCGTGGCAAGTCAAACCGGCGCCCCAGCTGGCGCACTTCCAGCAAGGCAGGGGCGCTCATGCAACGCTCCAGTGTGGGCAACGCACCTGGTGCGCGGGCGCGAGGGTGTCCAGGCGGGGCGCCTGCCCGGCGCAGTCAACCTGCGCTTGCGGGCAGCGCCCGGCAAAAGCACAGCCTGCGGGCAGGTCATGCAGCTCGGGCACCTGCCCCGCGATCGTGCTCAGGCGCGTGCCGCGCGGCCAGTCCAGGCGCGGCCTGGCCGCAAAAAGGCCCCGGGTGGAGGGGTGGGCCGGGTGGGCAAACAGGGTTTCGGTGTCGGCGTGCTCAACGCACTGGCCGCCGTACATGACCATCACCTGCTGCACGCGTTCGCGCATCAGACCCAGATCATGGCTGATGAGCAGCATGCCCATGCCGTCTTCGCGCACCAGCTGGCCCATCAGGTCCAGCACCTCTTTTTGCACCGTCACGTCCAGCGCGGTGGTCGGTTCGTCGGCAATCAGCAAATCCGGCCCACAGGCCAGCGCCATCGCGATCATGACCCGCTGGCGTTGCCCGCCCGAAAGCTGGTGTGGGTAGGCGTCCAGACGCTCGCGGGCACGCGGCAGCTGCACCCGCTCCAGCAAGTCCAGCGCCCGCCGCCGCGCTGCAGAGGCATTCATACCCTGGTGCAGACGCAGCGGTTCGGCGATCTGGTGCGCAATGGTGTGCAGCGGGTTGAGCGCGGTCATCGGCTCCTGAAACACCATGGCCATGCGCGCGCCGCGCACGCGGCACCAGGCGGCTTCGTCCTGGCCCAGCAATTCGTGCCCGTTCAGTCGGATCGAACCACTGACCTGGGCCCGCTCGGGGAGCAGCCCCATGGTGGCCAGCGCGGTCAGTGACTTGCCGCAACCGCTCTCGCCGATCACGCCCAGCGTTTGCCCCGGCGCCAGCGCAAACGACAGGCCGCGCAGGGCCAGGACAGGCCCGCGCGCTGTGGGCAGTTGGACACGCAGGTCTTGCACCTGCAGCAAAGGAATGGGGGTCGGGTTCGTCACCGCTGCCTCGCCAATCGGGGGTCCAACAGGTCGCGCAAGCCGTCACCCAGCAGGTTCAGGCCCAGCACCGTGAGCGCAATCGCCACGCCGGGGTACACCGCCAGCCAGGGCGCCTGGAACATTTGCGCCTGTGCCTCATTGAGCATGCGGCCCCAGCTCGCTTGTGGCGGCAAGGTGCCCAGGCCCAGGTAAGACAAAGCGGCCTCGGCCAGGATGGCGATGGCAAACTGCACCGTGGCCTGCACGATCAGCACACTGGCGATGTTGGGCAGCACATGGTCAAAGGTCATGCGCCAGCCGCCCTTGCCTGCCGCCTACGCGGCCAACATGTATTCACGCGCCCACACGCTTTGCGCGGCCCCACGCGTCACCCGCGCAAACACCGGGATGTTGAAAATGCCAATGGCCGTGATGCTCACCACCAGCCCCGGCCCGTAAATGGCCGTGAGCATGATGGCCAAGAGCAAGGCCGGGAAAGCAAAGGCAAAGTCGGACACGCGCATGATCGCCTCGTCCACCCAGCCCTGGCGCGCAGCGGCCAACAGGCCCAGGCCAGCGCCCACCGACAGGCCAATGCCCACCGCAATGAACCCCACCAAGAGCGAGCTGTGGCTGCCCGCCAGCAACTGCGAGGCGATGTCACGGCCCAGGCTGTCGGTGCCCAGCCAGTGCGCAGCGCTGGGACGGGCGAACTTGTTGGGAATGTCGATCTCGGCCACCGGCCAGGGCGTCCAGAACAGGGCCAGACAAGCCCCCAAGAGCAGGCAGGCCACCAAGGCACCACCCAGCACGAAACTGCGGTGGCGCAGGGCACGGGGCCAGAAAGCGTCATGCAGCACGGCGCGCTCCACGGATGCGGGGGTCGATCCACAGGTAAAGCAGGTCCACCGCAAAGTTGATCAGGATGACCATGGTCGCCAGCAGCATGACCACGTCGCGCACCACCACCAGGTCGCGGTTGGCAATGGCCTGAAACACCAGCCGCCCGATGCCGGGCAGCACAAACACGTTTTCAATGACGATGGCCCCGGTCAGCAAATTGCCAAACTGCAGGCCCATCACCGTCACCACCGGGACCATGGCGTTGCGCAGCACATGGCCCCACAAGACCTGACGGCGCCCCAGCCCCTTGGCGCGGGCGGTGCGCACAAAGTCTTCGCGCAACACATCCAGCACGGCCGAGCGCGTCACGCGCGCCAAAATGGCCGTCTGCACCGCCGCCAGCGACAGTGCGGGCAAGAGCAGGGCCCGCAAACCTTCGGCCCAGCCGCCGCCCGCGTCTTCGGTCCAGCCCGGAAAGCCCCCGGCGCTGACCCAGCCCAGCTGCACAGCAAACAGCAGAACCAGCAAAATGGCCAGCCAGAAATTGGGCACCGACAGGCCCAGTTGTGTGAGCGTCATCACGCCCACATCGCCAGGCCGGTTCTGGCGTGAGGCGGCATAGACCCCGGACGTGAGCGCCAGCACCACCGTGATCAGCAGCGCCATCACCGCCAGCGGCAGCGTGACCTGCAAGCGCTCGGCAATCAGCTCGAAAGTGGGCACGTCATACGCCATGCTCAGGCCGGTGCGCCCTTGCAGCAGCGCGCCCACCCACGACAGGTAGCGTGTGAGCGGTGGCTGGTCCAGCCCCAGTTTTTGCTCCAGCGCCGCAATCGACTCGGGGGTGGCCGTTTCGCCCAGAATGACCTGCGCGGCGTTGCCCGGCAGCCACTCAAGCACCGCAAAGACCAGCAGGGACGTGAACCCCAGGGTCAGGACAAAACTGGCCAGTCTGCGCAAAAGAAACAACACGGATTCGGTTTGTAAGAGGCTTGGCTAAGATGTGTGGATCGTCTGAACCCGCCACACACCATGACAGTGCAACCCATTGTAGACAGCCCCGCATCGCCCTCGGCCGGCTCGCTGGTCGATGTGCCCGGCCTGCAGGTGGGCCACGCCCAGATGGCCGGGCGGCTGACCGGCTGCTCGGTGGTGCTGGCGCCACAGGGTGCCGTTTGCGCGGTGGACGTGCGCGGTGCCGCGCCTGGCACCCGCGAGACCGATTTGCTCGACCCCGCCAACCTGGTTGAGCGCGTGCATGCCGTGCTGCTGTGCGGCGGCAGTGCCTTCGGTCTGGACGCGGCCGGCGGCGTGATGCGCTGGCTTGAAGCCCATGACATCGGCTTTCAGACCGGTTTTGGCCGCGTGCCCATCGTGCCCGCCGCCGTGCTGTTTGACCTGCCCGCCGTGCGTGCAGGCGATGACCCCAAAGTGCGCCCCGACGCTGACTGCGGCTGGCGCGCCTGCGAGGCCGCCAGCCGCGACACCCCTGCCGCAGGCAACATGGGCGCAGGCTCGGGCGCGGCCGTGGGCAAGCTGTTTGGCCTGGACCGCGCCATGAAAGGCGGCATCGGCCACGCCAGCGTGCAGGTGGGGCCGTGGGTAGTGGCCGCCATGATCGCCTGCAACGCGATAGGCGACGTGATCGACCCCGACACCGGCCGTGTGCTGGCGGGGGCGCGCAGCGACGACGGGCAAAGCCTGCGCGACACCCAGGCGGCCTTGCTGGCCGGCGAGGCCACGCGCCGCCCCATGCCGGGCACCAATACCACCATCGGCGTGGTGGCCACCAACGCCACGCTCACCAAGGCCCAGGCCCAGCGCCTGGCCATCAGCGCGCACGACGGGCTGGCGCGCAGCATCCGCCCGGTGCACACCACGCTCGACGGCGACACCCTGTTCGCCATGGCCACCTGCGCTGTGGACGCACCGCCCGATCTGATGCTGCTGACCACCCTGGCCGCCCATGCCACCGCCCTGGCCACGGCGGACGCCGTGCTGCAGGCCCAGGCCGTGCAAACGGTGCACGGCCATTGGCCAGCCGCCACCCCGCGCTGATCACCCCACCTCTCTGTAGGCGCCAGCCCTGCTGGCGCCTACAAGAACAGCGGCCGACGGTAAAATCAGGGCCTCGCGGGAAGGTTCACAGCCTTCCCTTTTCACTTTCAGCCTCTGGATCTACACCATGAACCGCTGCACCACCGCGCCCGAGGGCGCCGACGCCTCCGCACCCGCCAAAAAGGTCTACATCAAGACTTTCGGCTGCCAGATGAACGAGTACGACTCGGACAAGATGGCCGACGTCATGAAGGCCGCCGAAGGCTATGTGCCCACCGACGACCCCGAGCAGGCCGATCTGATCCTGTTCAACACCTGCTCGGTGCGCGAAAAAGCCCAGGAAAAAGTCTTCTCCGACCTCGGCCGTGTGCAGCACCTCAAGGCCAAGGGTGTGCTGATCGGCGTGGGCGGCTGCGTGGCCAGCCAAGAAGGCGCCGAGATCATCAAGCGCGCGCCCTATGTGGATGTGGTGTTCGGCCCGCAGACCCTGCACCGCCTGCCCGAGCTGCTGGCCGAGCGCCAGCAAAAGGCGCGCCCGCAGGTGGACATCCGCTTTCCCGAAATCGAGAAATTTGACCACCTGCCGCCCGCCAAGGTCGAGGGGGCCAGCGCCTTCGTGTCGATCATGGAAGGCTGCAGCAAATACTGCAGCTACTGCGTGGTGCCCTACACGCGCGGTGAAGAGTTTTCTCGCCCGTTTGAAGACGTGCTGGTCGAGATCGCCGGTCTGGCCGAGCAAGGCGTGAAAGAAGTGACGCTGCTGGGCCAGAACGTGAACGCCTACCGTGGCCCCATGGGCGAGTCTGGCGAGATCGCCGATTTCGCCACACTGATCGAGTACGTGGCCGAGATCCCTGGCATCGAGCGCATCCGCTACACCACCAGCCACCCCAACGAGTTCACGCAGCGCCTGATTGACGTGTACGCCAAGGTGCCGCAGCTGGTGAGCCACCTGCACCTGCCGGTGCAGCACGGCAGCGACCGCATCCTGATGGCCATGAAGCGCGGCTACACCGCCATGGAATACAAGAGCACCATTCGCAAGTTGCGCGCCATCCGCCCCGACATCGCCATGAGCAGCGATTTCATCGTCGGCTTCCCTGGCGAGACCGAAGAGGACTTCGGCAAGATGATGAAGCTGATCGAAGACGTGGGTTACGACACCAGCTTTTCCTTCATCTTCAGCCCACGCCCCGGCACCCCGGCGGCCAACCTGCACGACGACACCCCACACGAGGTCAAGCTCAAGCGTCTGCAGCACCTGCAGGCGACCATCGAGGCGAACGTGCAGCGCATCAGCGACAGCCGCGTGGGCACGGTGCAGCGCATCCTGGTCGAGCGCGCGGCGCGCAAGGACCCGACCGAACTGGCCGGTCGCACCGAGTGCAACCGCGTGGTCAACTTTCCGGGCGGCCCCAACCGGGACCGCCTGATCGGCCAGATGGTCGATGTGCGCATCACCCAGGCCTACCCGCACTCGCTGCGCGGCGAGCTGGTGGTCAAAGACTGATCAGGAGTCGCGCCCGACCTCGCGGATGTAGCGGCGGTAGTCGCCGTGCGGGATCGGCGTGAGCCCTTCAATGGGCTGGTTGTAGACATAGGTCCAGACCCGCTGTCCGGCCCCCGCCCCCTCCAGCACCAGCACCTGTTCTCGCCAGTATTGAGAGGCTGCCCGGTTGTCGGGCCACATCTCTTCCACGGCGTCCAGACGGGCCAGATGGGCCTCGCTCACGCGGCACAGCACGCCGGTCACCACACCCTCTCCGGGCACCAGCCCCGGGTAGCGCCCGACATCCACCAGACACCCCGGCACGCGCGCCAGACCCAGCATGGTGGCGCCCTGCATCTCCTGCTCGAGCCGCAAGCCCGGCATCAGGGTGCCGTAAATGAACAAGTCCACCACAACCGGCCTCAGCGCGGCATGCCCGGGAAGCCACCGCCGCCCATCATGCCCTTCATGGCGCCCATGCGCTTCATCATCTTCATGAGGCCGCCACCCTGCATCTTCTTCATCATGTCCTGCATCTGCTCGAATTCCTTGAGCAGGCGGTTGACGTCCTGCACCTGAACGCCGGCGCCAGCCGCAATGCGGCGCTTGCGGGTGGCCTTGATGATGTCGGGCTTGCTGCGCTCCTTGAGCGTCATGCTGTGGATGATGCCCTGCTTGCGGGCGATGTCTTTTTCGACCTTGCCCATGTCCATCTCGCCGGCCTTGGCCGCGATCTGGCTGGGCAGCTTGTCCATCAGGCTGGACAGGCCGCCCATCTGCTTCATCTGCTGGATCTGGGCCAGGAAGTCGTTGAGGTCAAAACCGCCGCCGCTCTTGACCTTGGCCGCCAGCTTTTGCGCGGCCTCCATGTCCACGCCAGCGGCCACCTGCTCGACCAGGGCCACGATGTCGCCCATGCCCAGAATGCGGCCGGCGTGGCGCTCGGCATCGAACACCTCCAGGCCGTCGATCTTCTCGCTGGTGCCGGCGAACTTGATCGGCGCACCGGTGATCTGGCGAACCGACAGCGCGGCGCCGCCGCGCGAGTCGCCGTCGAGCTTGGTCAGCACGATGCCGGTGAGCGGCAGCGCTTCGCCAAAAGCCTTGGCGGTGTTGGCCGCGTCCTGGCCCTGCATGGCGTCGACCACGAACAGGGTTTCGACCGGCTTGAGTTCGGCGTGCAGGCCCTTGATCTCGGCCATCAGGGCTTCGTCAATTGCCAGGCGGCCGGCGGTGTCCACCAGCAGCACGTCAAAGTAGTGCTTGCGGGCGTAGTCGATGGCCGCGCGGGCGATGTCGATCGGCTTTTGCTCGGGCGTGCTCGGAAACCACTCGGCCCCGGCCTGCGCGGTCACGGTTTTCAGCTGTTCGATGGCGGCCGGACGGTAGACGTCGCCCGACACCGTCAGCACTTTTTTCTTGCGCTTTTCAATCAGGTGTTTGGCCAG